>Ga0255048_10000008_pt1 | contig 131680 bp, 172 predicted proteins | sample JV7_2_2_MG_FD_183619 | JGI IMG/M metagenome (GOLD analysis project Ga0255048, IMG submission 183619) | Seawater microbial communities from Jervis Inlet, British Columbia, Canada - JV7_2_2 | ecosystem: Environmental > Aquatic > Marine > Inlet | place: Canada: British Columbia | collected... | reverse complement strand
AGTAGAGCAGCGTATTATAGGTCGAGCCCAGCGACATTGTCTGATACTTCATATAGATGATCTTGAATTTGATCCAGACAATACAGCTGAAGCAGCAGCTGCTATATATCGTGCGGAATTTCCCGAGAATGAAGTGGGCTCGAAGCGTGCGTATAATGCTGGTCGTACCTTTAGCAACTACAAAGCAGAGATTCATCGAAGGGCTAGTGAGGTAGATGAGTTCTAAGCTAGAGCTAAAAGCAAGCGCTATACTTTATATGACTAGCGCTATCTTCTTGTTCTGTGGTATTATGCTACCACTATTAGAAGTCGTAGGTCGTACGCAGGGTCATACGCCTGATACATTTGTTGAATTATTGGAGTGGAATCCTTGTAGTCAACTAGGGTTGATATGCACAGCTCAAGCTCTATTTTTATTCTGGTTAGGTTTGTTAGTAGATCGTAGGAGTATGTAATGAAGCGCAAAACATTAGAAGAAAAGTTTGTAGAGAAAGTAGAGTTTGGAGACGCCGATGAATGTTGGTTGTGGACAGGGGCAAAAATCCCCTATGGCCCTACGGGAGTCATTTCTCATAAGGGTAAGCTACTAAATGCTCATCGCGTTGCTTACAAGCTCTTGTCGGGGCAGCGCTTGTCTACTAGTCGTGGTCAATGCGTTCTGCATACTTGTTTGAATAAGCTATGCTGCAACCCTAATCATTTGTTTATTGGATCACTTTCTGATGCACATAGATTGATCGGAGTCACTAAAAAGCGTACGGACATGCGACGTGGCAAACATTTTCTAACAACTAGGCAGAAGCGAAGGATATATCAGCGCGCACTTCGAGGCGACACGGCAGCCACAATTCAGAGGGATTATCCTAGTATCCATTACGCTACAGTGTTAAGGCATGTACATAAGATTTTGCAAGACAGCGGTGTCAATAGTAAGTAAAAATAATAGTTGACACATAATAAAGATTGAAGTACCCATATTTTATAAATGATTTAGGAGATTGTAATGAGTAAAAATGAAGTAACACAAAAAACCACCGTTAAGAAGAAGCCAGCTCGGCGCCCTCTTGTAAACTTTTTGATTCCTGAGGGGGTCGATCCAGATTCGCTGACCATCAAGAATTACCATGAGGTAACCAACAAGCGATATCGTATGACCAATGATCAGGCTAAGATTCGTCGATTGACTCGCGAAGAAGCGTTTAACGAGTCACGCGCGCTTGCGGTCGGACAACTAGAGGATAAGTAATGAACGACGAAGAAGAGACTGAGTTTATCCTTGAGCTAGAGCTGGAGCTAGAAGCTTTGCGGGTTGAACATAATGGTTTGCAGGAAGCCTACCGAAAGACCCTGGATCGTATCGAAGAGCTAGAAGGTGTCAAGATGGCTCCTGCAGGGAACGCTGAGCTACAAGCCCAGGCGGCCACGTTTTGTACAGCACAACGTAATGGACATCCTGATGCACCAAAGCATCTAGAGAAGCTGTTGGGTATGTTGGGAGCAGCCTGAGATGATGAGGGAAAACGTTGGCAAGATTAAGAAGATCATTCAACGTATTCGTAATAAAGAAGGTGGGATTGGATCAGACGAAGACGAGCTAGCGCTCCATCGTTTGGTCCAAGACCTCAATTCTTTAACGGACACCATTAACACATTGACGGAACAATATGGTGAGATGTTAGAGACACGAGACAATCGTATCAAAGAGCTGGAGACTCAGCTGAACATTCCACCTCAATAGGTTTATGGACAAGCGAGGATTTAGCTTAACGCAATTACTGCATGAATTGGTTAGTTCTAATCAACGCATCAAGCGATGGCAAGATCTGGAACAGCTAGTGATAGAATGTTGTAGACAACAAGATCCAAAAGCTAAGCATAATACAGAGGTGGACCCCGATGTCCTACTTAGCAATGGTATAGGCATTGAAGCCAAGAGCACGACAAGCCTGACGAGAGGTATCAATCTTAACTCGGCGGCGCCTGATCCTAATACGTTTTATGTCATCGCCTACTATCAAAGGGAAAAGATTAAAAACATCGCCATCATTAGTGGCAAATTTCTTTATTGTCACGAAATCGCTGAATACAAAAAGATTGACACCAGATTAAAAACTTTGTCCAACCCCTACTTAAAGGTCAGGACGCGCGTTATGTGGCAGGTCACGTCTCCTTTCGCAATTTGGGGCAAGGGAAACTTTATTGTGGACAAGCTGGGCGTGGTCAAAAGATATTAAGGGTTAGTGTATAATACCACGATGAGTATATTACTAGTGATACTATTTGTTCTAGGCATGGGCGTGGCGCTGTTGGTCAGGGGACATTACCCTACGCCGCCCCCACAGCCTCGTCGTCCCGCTAAAAAGAATCACCTCGATGATGTAGATCATATGTTTCTTTATGGCGAAGTTACTCATGATCCATTTTATGATTGGTAAAAGGTAGCAGTATCTATGAGCATAAAAATCAATTGGGTTGAGGTTGAGGCCACTAAAACAAGATTATTTCACAACGGAGCGACTAATTCATTTGAAATGATGATTATAGTACTATATTACACTAAGTCTACATGTGATAGGATACGGATTAAATTAGGTCAACTAGAAGCGTCTTTATATGACCTAGGAAATGATCAAAGCGTCAAAGGAATCTTTCTATATGACGTTGAGATGAAACAGCCCTACCTTAAGTGTGAAGAGCCGAACCGTGTCAATATATTAGAGAGTGTGCCAAACTCTGGGCACCCAAATATTTTATTGGAATTTAATAAGATGACAGCAGAGGCGCGCGATGTATGGACGGAAATTGCGTTCGCGGAATTGCAGCATTACGTTTGCCAAGAAGCCTAATATGAATGATGATACCACTACCTTACCTCCTCTAGATGCCCTGCTTGATCAAAACTTACATGATCTAATCAACTGCACGGCGACACGATTCAACAAAGCTTATAATAGATACACCTACAGCGCAATGATTTCACAAGAAGATCTCGCGCTTGAGGGTTATATGGGTGCTACCATCGCCTATCAATCATTTGATCTTACGCTTTGTCATACGAATAATGTTGTAAAATCATTTAGAACACATGCCTTCCCCTATATAAAGAATGCGATCCTGACTTACTGTCAGAGGTTTAGCCATCAATTAAGTATCTCTCAAAAATGTGCACGAGACGATTGGGAGACGCTCATTAATATTGGAGTCATTCATATCGACCATCAATATAAATTGAATAGTGATTCAGGGCATGATGCACAATTCGACATACCAATGGGGTCGGGCGTAGACTTCATACAGCAAGACATAGAAGACTATTTTCTAAGTGGATTCTCAGAACTTGAACGTAATCTAGTAAAAGATTATATAATAGATGGGTATTCATTCCAAGAATTATCAAATAGACATGGCATTTGTAAGACCAAGGCGCGCAAAATGATTATAAGGTTAACTGAAAGGATGAAAGAGAGGGCTACGGATTATGAGAACGATTAGTGTAAAGTGTACCAATACCCAGTATTGTGGCTACGTCAATACCTTCCCAGAAGAAGAATTGGTGAGTGGTATGTCTATTAAAGATAGTGAGGGAAAAATTGTTGAAGAACATCCACCAGTGACGGTAGATGATAATACTTTTATCAAATGTGAAAGTTGTGGGTATCCAATTCGCTGTATTGATGCAGAAATCACTTAGGAACGAGTCAATTATTCACACCAGAGCTACTTGAGTGTTCCAAGTTTTTAAAAACATAACGAAAAAAAATTAAGATACAAATGGACTGGCCAATTAGAACAATTTCATTTCGTGAATGTAGACGTTGCAAGACTAAGTGGTGTAGTGAGCGCGAAGAGTTAAGACCCGGGGACCAGATCAATGTCATTATCGTGACCATTGCATACTGCCCTGCGTGCGCTGAAGATTTTGGTAGTGAACTTGATCGACCTACCTATCGTCGTGCAGAGAAAAGAAACAAGTAATGGCGCCAGCTAAAAATATCATAGGTCAAAAATTCATTTCTATATGTCAATTGATTGCTAGGCAACAAAATGTTACCGTATAAACCAATCCAAGCTTTCAAAATAGGCGATGTAATAAGTCAATTATTTTTAATAGCTAATACTAATACTCGTGTTGCTAAAAACAATAAAGTATATTCTGTTCTAACATTAAAAGATAAGTCTGGTTCATTAGATGTAAAAATTTGGGACTTTGATGTTAATCAATATGTAGATATTGCTTCAGGGTCGTTCATTCGTTTAGAAATTGAAATTCAAGACTACAAGGGTCAAAGAAGCGCAGTTGCTAAGGGCGCGCCAATGTCAATGCCTTCACCAACAGACCTGAATCCTTACGAGTCAGACTTACGGCTCACTGCAAAGCAAGCTGATGAATGCTTCGCGTCTCTAATGATTTTTAAGAACCAAGTAGAAAACATCTTTATCAAAACTTATCTAGATGTTATTTTTGATGATCCAGCAACACAAGAGTTATTCAAAACAGCACCAGCATCGGTGAGTAATCGAGGTGCGTATTTTGGCGGACTTTCAGAGCATACTCTCAAAGTTATGCTAAACGCTCAAGGAATTATACAAGCACAACTATCAGCAAAAGACCCAGTAAAAATTGATCGCGACATTATAATAGCCGGTGTTTTATGTCACGATCTTGGAAAGATGTATGCTTATAAGGTAAGCCCTACGGGCGTACACCATACACGTAGCGGTCTATTATTAGCGCACCTACCAATGAGTTATGGTTTGTCCGTACAAGCATTCATTCGAGCAGAAGGCGTACTTCGTCGTGAGATCCCTGAGGCAATCAAAGATCATATAAATCACTGTATCCTAGCTCATCATGGCACCTTAGAGTGGGGCTCGCCAGTCAAACCTCAGTCTGTCGAAGCTCGCATTGTGCATGTGGCAGACATGGCAGACGGCACTACTAGTTGTTTCGCAGAGCTAGCTAGAGATAATATAGACCAGGTAGATGAGAACGGTTTTGTTCCAGGCTCGTTCTTTGCAACTAAAACAGTCTACGTTGGTAACAAAGGCAAGGATGAGTAACAAGAACAATATTCTTGAAACCTTTAGGTGGCGCATGGGAATTTATTGCCCCGGTCAGCACATCCAGATAGGTATTGGTAATGCTAATGCAAACGTGGTGGTGGTCCAGCCTCGCTCAAAGATGCCAACGCGTGATGCGATTACGGGCGCACTTAGAAATAATAACATGTTGAGTGATGCGTATCGTGCCACTTCAAACATGGTAGAAGGCGGTAGCGATGCGCAGAATCGTTACTACCTAAAAGAATTGATTGAAATCATTCAACCCCTTATAGTTGTTGCTTGTGGACCGGAGGCCACATCACTATTACGACAGCGTAAGATTCGTACGTTTGCTAGTCATGTAGGAAAAACTTTTCGTATTCCTGACTTGACGAACTGCGTGTGCTATGCTGTTATAGATCCTGCAGAATATGGATTCGCTCGTGCGTCACAAGCTTTGAAGACGCAAGGGCAAGATGAGTGGGCAAACCTTGCCAAGCTCTACAATAAACTAAAAATAAAAAAAGAAAAGGAACGTTGGACATGCTAAGAAACGTTGTAGGACAAAACAAAGCGAAGAAAATGTTAGAGCTACTATCACATGGTTACAAGCGGCGGGGTATCATTCCTCCCGTTGGTATTTTTGGTGGAAGCGGATTGGGTAAAACGAAGTTAGTGACGGAGTGGGCAGATGAACTAGGAGCTAAAGAAATATATATTAATGGTACAGCTATCAAGGACGCCCTGGCGTTCCGCAAGTTCTTCGAAGCCGCCCAGAAGAATCCAAGCAACTACTATATTATATTCATCGATGAGTGCCACGAGCTGCCTAATAAGGTGCAGCGCAATCTATTGTCTGTGCTAGAAGATCCGGCAACCCTGTGCACCATCGCCCCGAAAGACATGGGCTTGATTCAGTGTGTAGATGGCATGCATTTTATTGAGAAGGGAGACATTATGAGAGAGTCTCTTCCTAAGAATATGTCCTTTGCGCTTGCAACTACAGATCCAGCACAGCTTGAAGAAGCTATTCTCAATCGTTTGCGTAAGATTAATCTTGAGCCGTATACTATTGAAGATAAGATTCAGATAGCTATCAAGCACCTTAGTCAGCATGGACAGGGTCATAATGAAATAGTATGTAACGCGCTAGCACGACGTTCACGTAGCATCCGCCATCTAAAAGATGAACTCTGTGAAACATTCATTGATATCCACAACCTCTATGGTGGTAATAAACATGATGTCATTCGCACTCTAGATGATATTTTGGGTATCGATGAGGATGGTGTGAACGATCAAGATCAAGACTATCTATCATACCTAGCTGATAATAGTACGGTCGGATTAGAAACCATGGCTGGTAAATTAAGGGTAGATAAAAAAGAAGTGTTAAAAAAGATAGAGCCATTCCTGCTTGAAAAAGGATGGGTAAAAATCACCGGTAAAGGTCGTAGACTCACTAAGGCTGGATATAAAAAAGTCACGGGGGAGGATTGCATTGATTGAACCTCCCGAAGAACAGGTCATGGCAGGAAAAATAGCCGCGGGGGCTATTAGATTAGGCATGGAATTGTGTCGTAATTATATTGATGGAGAGCAACTAGATGCAAATCTAGAGGAGTACATCCTAGACGAAGGCGGCACGCCAGGACTCAAGGGTTATCATCCTGTGTTTGCCCTCAAGCCCTATCAACACACTATCTGCTTAGGGATTAATAATGATGTGGTGCATTGCGTGCCCAACAAGCTGCTTGATCCTAATTATATGATTACAATAGATCTTGTAGTACAATATCAAGGATGGTATGCGGACACCGCTAGAACATTTACGTATAGTAACGACGTTAAGAAGAAGCAATTCATTCAGAATTCTAATCATATCTTTCAATCAGCCAAAGATTGTATTATGCCCAATCAACCTATTAGTGCCTTCGGCTCTTTAGTGGGAATGGGTGCTTATATGCTAGGCTATAAAGTGATCAAAGAATACTGCGGGCATGGTATAGGGCGCGCCATTCATATTGATCCACAGATACCTAACTATGAAACGTCATCAACAGAGGTGTTTCAGGTAGGGCGCGCATACGCTGTCGAGCCTGTGTTATCAATGGATAGTTATAAATTAAAGCACAATAGTTACGATGGATTTTCTGTGACCTCTAATGGTTGGGCGTCACATTTTGAGGATACTATTTTTATTGGTCTAAACGGAGCAATTAATCTTACCGGTAATGAAACATGAGTGAAGAAAAAACGACTACTACAGAAGAAAAGAAATTCAAATTATTGACTATTGCTAACGAACAAGACGTAGCAACCTTGCGCAAAGTTAGTGACACTGTAGCATTTGTTCTAGGTGATAATAGTGGTCAATTATATATAGATAAGAACACTAAGGAGCTTGTGCAGGCTCTAAAAGATTACGTGATGGAAAATGATGGCTTGGGCATGGCGGCTATACAGCTTGGTGTCGCTAAACGAGTCTTTGTGATGCGCAAACCGTTCAGTAGTGATCAGATCATTACAGTTATTAACCCTAAGCTTATTCGCGGCGAAGGAAAGTCGGTCGGTGTCGAGAATTGTTTCTCAGTGCCTAACCTGCCAGAGAATGTCAAAGGCGCTAAAGTCCAACGTCAAAGTCGTATCTTTGTTGACTATACAGATGAAGACGGCGTAGCTTATAAGGAAGAAATGTTTGTAGGTTTAGATGCTAGAATTTTTCTTCATGAACTAGATCATCTCGACGGCAAGCTACTACTAGACGACCCCAAATTTAAAGGATGGGCGTCTGCATATTAATTTATATAACTTACTTATTTAATAAGGAGCAAATTATTGTCTAGAAAATCAAGAGGAAATCAATCAACAGAAATTCATCTTAAATCTAAAGCTCAACCAAGATCCCAAAATCAATCAGCATACCTAGAGAGCATGCAACGTAACACGTTTACGTTTGGTATTGGTTATGCGGGATCGGGTAAAACTTTCCTCGCCACGTGGCAAGCTATATTAGAGTTATTACATCCAGACAATAAAGTTCATAGAATTATAGTTGTCCGACCAGTGATTGGCAATAAGTTTGGGGAATCTATTGGCGCGCTGCCTGGCAATATTGTAGAAAAAATGTTACCTTTTGGATCGTCAGTTCTTGATAATCTAAATGCCTTTTTAGATCGAGATATTATAAATAAAATGATCTATGATGGCACTATAGAGTTTGCACCTTTGACATTGTTGCGCGGTCGTAGTTTAAATAACGCTTTTATCATTGTTGAAGAAGCTCAAAACATTAGACTATCAGGAAAAGGGGTCTATATGATTATGAGTCGTCTAGGTGCTCATTCTAAAATGGTTTTCAATGGTGATCTAGCCCAGTCTGATTTAGGCTCTGAGGACTCAGCGCTTTCTGATGCAATAGAGCGCTTAGATGGTATGACTGGCGTAGGTATCGTGGAATTATGCCACAAAGATGATATTCAGCGGCATCATCTTTTATTTGAATTGATGGAGCGGTTCAATGAAACGTTATTTTAGTGTACCATATAATACAAGAGGAAAATAATGGCTAGAATAATTATATGTGACTATCTCAAACAACCGCTCAAAAAGGACGATCCTACCTTTGTTGTCGATATAGATGGCAAAGAGTTTGAGGTCGGGGAAGAAGGCAAGAGGTTGCTTTTAGAACAACTAGAAGGTGAAACAGCACCCCAGGATAATAAAACGACAGTGAGGGTGATAGAAACGCCGACGCATCGTGACCCAGTTCCCCCGGGATTGGTCCCTGCTTTGCCCGGAATCGATATCGAAGTTCAGGGCGACCCATTTGATGCGGGGCCTGGGAGTATGCCACAGCCCGTTATGAACGTCATGCCGGATGACGACGTACCTCCTTTAGAGTTCCCAGAAAATCCAACTAATAGATTAAAAATGCCAACCCCTGTACAAGCAGATAAGGTTGTACTTGAGTCTACTAAATTCGACGAGGGGTCCTTACCTTCACTTACTATGGGCGCAAGGGCTCAGAAAGAAGCCATGCGCAAACTTCGAGCTTTAGAAACTAAACAGGAAGATAAGTTAAAACGTAAAGCACCTCCAGGTGTCAACGTTAATGCTGAGCCTGGTAGTCAGCCAGGATACTACGATTAGGATATAAATATGAAAACGTTATGGATGTCTCCGTCACGACTAGCTCTCTTTACAATGGGCGGTATTATTACTGTTCTCGCTAGTTGTTCTACTATCTCTAATAAGCGACATGATATTGCAGGCTTATCACAACCTGAGTATAATCAATTAAAGACTAAGATTATTTCCGTAGCGGAAATCACCAGTAGTAGGATTTCCCAAAATTGGAATGATGAACGTAAAAATAAAGCTTTGGAAGTCATTAACAATGGGAAAGGCCTATTGAATGATCCAGCTAAACTCCAAGCATTGAATACTACAAATCTTATTCGCACACTAGTTGATCAATACAGTGAGAAGATGGGGTTAAACTCAGAATCTAGGGCAGACATTAAAGATGCCGCACTCCTCATGGACGTTCTAGTTGGTCCTATCATGATAGATATTGACGCCAAACTAACTGAAAGAGAACTAGGGCTACTACGAGCGTTGCTGGACGGACTAGAGAACGGTTTGTCCAGATGATTCAAGCTTACTTTAATGAAAGAGGTTATTACATCACAGCATCCAAGAGCGGTTCGCGATTTATTTATGAATTACCTGACTACGTTGTAAATGATGCTGGTTGTTTATATAACCATCGATGGCAAGTCTTTAATGATATGATGGATGCCGTCGAGGATTTAAGTGAAACGGTTGAGGATAAGGATTTAGAGCTGAATACAGATAGCAGGTTGATTGAGGAACTGGGGGGTGAGCTTACACCAAATGATCTCTATGCTAAAAATTCCTTGCAATACTTTATCGAATATGATTACGTCAACTTTAGACGAATTATTTTTCAAAAATGTGGAGCGCCTACTGTCAACGGTAAGCTTAGTGAATCCATCGATACAAAAAGACTTGAAACAACTTGAGGGGATGCTTGCCAATTATAACAAACTGGCTACTAAATTAGAATCCTCTGAATTATCTCACCCAGAGTGTCAAATTTTACAAGTATCATTATTTATGTTAAAAGACTTTATGAGTATGAAAACACAAGAGATTAAGCGACGTTTGCGTGAGTCTGGAAAGTAATATGAAAATGCTTCTTATAGGTTGCTACGCCTTGCTTCTAACAAGCTGTAGTTGGTTTACGGACACACCACAAACAATAGTAAATGGCCAGCGTGCAGTGTATCAAAGCGTTTTAATCGGTGAAGAAAATGCAATGAAATTAATTGACAAATATATAATAGATTGTCGAAAGGCAGTAACGTATCATTTAAATTATGTGTTCCAATCAAAATTAAATGAGAACAATAGTAATCCTGACTGGGACCAAGAGGTAAAGCTATTGTGGAACGCTCAGGCAGAAGACGAACGAGATACAAAGTTAGAAAAATCGTATGCTTTGATTGATAAGCGCGCAGACGACATGCGCAGACAGGTTCTTAAGCATTATAATGTTAGTTTACGTCTAGTTGCTGCTGTATATAATTATCTATCTACAACCCCCCTTCAAGCAGACAATGTAGAATTTTGGATTAAGAGATTAAATAAAATGATGGAGGGTACTAAATAGTTATGGACTCAGAAGCTATTAAGCATGCTCTCAAAGATATATTAGAACAGGTAGCCGAAAAAGCTAGGGCTGATGCTCAGCAGGGCGAATCAGATATTAGTTCTATCTTTGAAGATGAACAAGGACCATTACCAAGTTTGAATGTAGATGAGGTAGAAGAGGCAATTAGAAACATAGATAAAGCAACGGCGACCAAGAGAGGTGCGGCGCGACTTATCAATAGTATTATGGTAGCTGCACGGTTTGCAGCACGAGTCAGCTTTCCAACATGACACAGAACGACAAGACCGAAAAGGAAGATCGGGAAGATCGGTATCAACGCAGGCGTAATAGCGTCGCTCAGCCTAGCGCACCAAGCGATACATCTCTTCGCAGACGCAACCCCTATAAGAGGGAGCATATTAATTATGATGACTATTTAGAAGACGAATGGTTTGAAGAGGACTACCAATGAAAGGCGCTCTCATTTTATTTATTATTAGTGCTCTAGGTTTGTGCAGCATTTACTTAATGTCAGAACCTGCCGTCGAACCATACATTATTCCCCAAGGCGTAGAGGTTACTTCGCTAGACATAGCGCAGCGCGCAACATTCCTTATCTCATTGATAGGCTATAATGTTAGTGGGTCAGCAACCTTGATAGGACGTCAAAATATAGACGGTGACAAGTATCGTTACAGGGCATTAACGGCACATCATATTGTTCGGACGATGTCGGAAGCATTTATAAAAGACAAGGCTAAGGCAGATCATGTCATGCAAATGATGTTTCAGCCTAGCTTTCATGGTAAGCCATTAAAGATACAGGTGCTCGTTAATGATATTGAATGGGCGATCCCCAGTAATGACTGGGCGGCTTTTAGCTTTGATATGCCAGACAAGATGAATTGTGTGCAGCTAGCAACTCAAGAAGAATTCGAAGCCATCAAACCATTTGAAACAATTTACGCAGTAGGTTGTGGCGGTCAACCTTACGGACAGCATTGTCGTGATGGCATCATTGGATCAACTCATAATGAACAAGGAAATCCTTATCGTCAAAAAAATGCAAAGCAGGCGCCTCCTTGGGATCGACATCCGAATAGATTCTTCCGTCCATATATTAGCGTATGGTATGGCGATTCAGGCGGGGGCATTTACAATAAACAAGGTAAGCTAATCGGTATTATTAATGGGTATAGTATAATGAATAAATGGGAACCTGTTACCCACAGCACTGTCGCTTTTAAAACATACATCATGTTAGAAGTAGTGCCCAAAAATTTTTTCCTAGTGGAGAGTAAAGATGAGATTAAATGAAGAATTGTGGTACGAAATTGATGCCACTCCCAAACTGCCTGAAGAGATAAAGAAGAGTTTGCATATTAGAATCATGCAGGTAATTGAAAAAGCCGAAGCTACCCCCGTGGGGAAGAAGCTAGGGTGTACGGTTTACACAGAAGAATGTAGTATGGCTGGCAATAAAACATCTGCCAACCGTGGCAACAAACCCCTCCCGGGCGATCCTAAGCCTAAAAGTTTGTAAGTGTTTAAGTGGATCGGCAAGCTTAAGAGATGGAGACAAAAGGAGGTCGGCGCTCCTATTGTTCACGAATATGGACGGTATGTTTTTAAACCTATCGTTCTCCGTGCTCTATCCGTTGTGCTTGGGCAAGACCAAACTGTGATTATAACATGGGTGGCCAGCCCAGATATTGATATTTACCTTAATAATCGACTTATCCAGGGAGAAGACTGGGCCAAGGTCAGGTTAGAATCTGGTGGTTATAAGGTCGAGATCCCCTCGCAGAACAAGGTTTGGTCTTTTTTCATAATGTGAGCCAATCTCGTTAGTGTATTATTAGAGTGGGATAACGTCTTGTTTAGACGTGTTATACTCTTTTAATAGTAATAGTAACGGGAGCAAATTATGGCTTACGAAAGTTCAGTGATGGAGGGGTCTGGTATTTCTGTCTTGCGTGCAGGGCTTCGACCAGGATTTCCTGGCGCAGTACCAGGCGTGCGTGGAACCAATTCAGTTATAGTCAACTACGAAGACCTCAACTCTAAACTCGGCGTGGTGCAATCATCTGGTTTGCACGTGGCTGGTTTCCCCATCCATGTAACAGGTCCAGCCGAGCGTCTACGTAGCCGTAGAGAGCTTAGGATACAAAACATGGGTCCTGGTCTAGCGTACGTAGGCGCCTCTGATGTTACAACTACAGGTGGATTGTGCATTACATCAGGGACTATCATTACTCTAGATGTATTAGATCTAGGGGACATATACGCAATCAGCGCGAGCACCTCAGACCTCCGTGTGCTAGAGATTCGATAATCTAGCTTGGTTTTTAACCCCACTGAAGTGGGCAGGAGGAGCTAAATGGCCCACGAGGCGAGCGTCATCATTGGCTCAGGCATAGGACCCCTGAAAAATAAAGTCCCTTATAATACTACCTCGAAAGAGCGGCATTTAAGAGGCACGGCGACCGTAATTCTAAACCCAGAGGATGCATCCGCAGGATATAGTGGTTTAGTTACGGCAATCACGCTAGGAGGGACAGCGGTACAACTACCGTCAACCCCATTAAAGTATAGACGCGCAATTTCTATTTGTAATAATAGCGCTACGGATAATATATACTTTGGATTTGATAGCAGTGTAACTACGGGGCTGGGTTGGCCAATCCCCGCTAAAGGTACTGTTTCTCTTGATATTAATGGTGATGTTCATGTCTGGGGAATATCAGATGCAGCGTCAACTGACGTGCGCATTTTAGAGCTTAGCTAAATGAATACTGGTGTCTATCAAATCAAAAACCTTGTAAGTGGCAAGCTGTCTATTGGGAGTGCTGCGGGTAAAGAAGGGCTTGATGGGCGTTGGCGCCAACACAAAAGTCAACTAAGGCGACTAATACACCACTCTTTTCATCTCCAAAATGCATGGAATAAATATAAAGCTGATGCTTTCGTCTTTGAAATTCTTGAAGAATGCGAACCCCAACTTTGTATTGAACGAGAACAATATTACTTAAATACAATACTATTTGCTAATTGTAAAGACAATCGTTTTGATAAACTTGGATATAATATATGTAGATTAGCCAAAAGTGCACTAGGAGTAAAACGTTCAGCTACAGCTAAAGCTAAAATTAGTGCATCTAAGATGGGGCATAAACATGGTGTGGGTAGAAGACTGTCTGATGAGTCCAAAGCTAAAATGCGTCAGGCTAAATTAGGAAAATATTTAGGAGAAAATCATCCTCGCGCGAAGCTGACGGGAGCGGATGTTAAAATAATCAAGACTTTATTACGACAAGACATAGCTCAGCAAGAAATTGCGCGTAGATTTAATATTCAACCAGCATGTATTAGTAAAATTAAAACTGGTAGAAACTGGAGTCATATTTAAATGGGGTTAGTGCAAGGAGGGATGATTCATATAGGGTCTCATAGCACGACCGCTGCCAGTAATAGCTTAGCACTTTCGGACGGGCTCGCGTGTTATACAGGCTCATTTTCGGGAGTCACCTCTACGTCGATTACTCATAGCCTTGGTTCTACAGATTTGTTGATCGAATTCAAGGACTCTGCTGGTAATCTCCTAGTCCCCGACAACTGGCAGATCACCAACCCCAATGTGATTTCAGCCGACTTCTCCCCGGCAGCGACTGGCGATGTAACGATCGTAGCGTGCATCGAGAGCGGTCTGGCGCCCATCCGCGCTGGTGTATTGATTCTAGAAGGTCTGTCTGGTGTTATTGATCTTGATTCACCGAACGGTAGTATAGATATATCAACTAGTGGGCAGGTTATCAATCTAAATGCCATCTTTACCCCAGCCAGTGGTGCTGTCTTAGAGCAGAAGTGTCGCGATATTGATATACTAAGTGGTCTTATAGGCGCTGGTGGTGCTGGAGGCGGTACGTCAATCAATGGTATTTCTGGTACTGTCACACTAGATTCACCTGATGAAAGTATTAGTATTGTTACTAATGGCCAAAGTATTGAATTAACCACTCCAGGTTCAGGCGCCCCGTCTGGTGCTAGCTATATCCTAGTTGACTATAATGACAACGCTCATTTAACTGACGCAAGAAAACTAAGCGCAACTAGTGGAGTAATTATAGACGATAAGGGCGCGCGATCTGGATCAGGCATAGTGCTTAAGTTAGACTTTGATAATGAACCAACTGCCGATCAGATTCTATCTTGGAATGGCCAAAAATTAGCCTGGGTGGATGATCAAAATAGCGGTGTTGGTTCAGGAAATGTAAATACAGGTGTTTCTCTGGATTTCACTTCGCTTAGCGGAACAGATTTTGTGATACAGCATGATCTAAGTACAACAAAATTTGTCTGGGATATGTGGACCACGGATACTATTCCAGATTGTATAGTCTATCCAGAGAATGTAGTAGCATCAGGCATCAACCATGTCGTTGTAAGCTTAGACACCCCAATGAATGGTTTTGTCAACTTAATTGGTATAGTCATTTAGTGTATTATAAATTAAATTGACAAACTTTTATTGCCATAAAACTTAACCCAAAGGAAACCTATCAATGGCCCTAATCAATGGAAAACTCGAATTTATTGGCAGTGGCAAAATTAAAGCCAATGTCGATACTATTCTCTTCGAAGATACTTATATTACGAACACTTTGTCTATTGCTGAAACAGGACATGCCGGTTTGGACGCAAGATTCGTTAGCGCATCTATTCTAGGTGCCCTCAATGAACTAATGGATGGCTTAACTGCTACGTCTGGTAATAATAGCGTTACGTGTTATACTGAAAATGTCGACACCGCAACTTTTGTTCATACTTTAACGCATAGTTTGAATAGTTTTGATTTAATTGTGCAAATGTATGATGTGGATCCAGCTAGCGGTCCAGTTGCCAATAACGTTATTACTTGTTGGACGCCGGTTGATTTAAACAGTGTACGTGTCGAGCTAGACACTGCTGCCAGTGGGCGCTTTGTTGTTGTTGCCTGTGGAGCATAATTTAAAGACATTATTCTAGGAGTTATATTATCGCTCGTTTTAATACTGATGTTGTATTTATAGACGCATCAGGTCAGATCCGTGCCGTTCATGGTGATTTGACCTTACGTGCAAATGAAGCCGGTGGCGGTCATATCGTCATCGGCAGTGGCGTATCTCTACGTCCAGAAGTTGACTGCACAGCGTTAGATGCGATAGATTTAGGGCAAGAAGAGTTACGCTGGAAAACTTTATATTCTTGTAGCGGTAATTTCTTAGATAGACCCAGCGTAAATGGTAGTGGCGTACTACTTCAAGGCGAGGCGGCTGGAGGCGGCGGTGGCGTAACCAGCATTGAAGGTCTTGCTGGTGTAGTTGATCTAGATTCGCCCGATGATAGTATAACTATCAATGTAAGCAGTCAAATTATTGAACTTACAACCACAGCCGCGTGTGCGTCTGGTTTTTTCACCCCCGCAAGCGGTACGCAATTTGTTGTACAACATGGTCTAAATACAGAATTATTCTCATGGCATATTTGGCGCAATGATGTTGATCCTTTACGAGCTGTCATTCCAGTAAATGTCGCTCCGTCTGGCAACAGGCACGCTATTATTGAGCTTCAGTCGCCGATGTCAGGAGTAGCAATATTTAATTGTGGGGGAGGCCCACAGGGTCCAACAGGTGCTTCGGGTCTGACTGGAGATGCTGGGACGCCTGGCGCGGTCGTTGGAGTGGAATCAATTGAAGGTATTTCTGGTGTGATTGATTTAGATTCACCGGATGATAGCATCAACATTCAGGTTAATAGCCAAATTATCGAGTTAACGACCCCAACTTCGGGCGCACCCTCGGGCGCGTCTTATATCTTGACAGACTATAATGACAATAATCATTTAGTTGATGCAAGAAAATTATCAGCTACCAGCGGCATTACTTTAGATGACCAGGGTGCCCGTTCTGCGTCTGGGATAGTGCTTAAATTAGACTTTGATAACGAACCAGCCGTCGGAGAAGTATTATCATGGACTGGTTCCAAACTGGGATGGATTACTGCTGGTGGTGATTTCTTACCATCAGCCTCTGGTGCGGTTCTAAGTTTAAGTCAAGGTATTGCTGAATATTATCTTGCTTCAGACACGGGGTCGTTTACGACAACCCTTACTCCGGTTCCTTTTGATACAACGATTGTAGAAGATTCGACCTACTATAGTCGAAGTACTGGCACAATAACCATTAATGCCGCAGGCTGGTATAGAGTCAGTTATAACGTTAATACTAATCAAATTGTTAGTAGTAGTCGTAGCACAGCAAGGACTCAAGTCACACTTAATGGTTCAACAGTTGTTCCTCAGGGTACTTCATGGTCGTATCATCGTAACACTACGGATGGAGAAGGCACTGCTAGTAAAAGTTTTATAATGGAACTAGCTGCGGGAGACACACTTGAAGTAGAAACCCAAAGAAATTCTGGCGCTAGCACTTATGAACATTTAGCTGGTTCCAATTTTTCAATTGAACTTGTGAGATACTTGTAATGGAATTTAATAGCCCAATTGATTTTTTCTCACCTAGTGGCCAATTAATAGCTCCACAAGGAGATCTTATATTCGCACCTAGCAATGAAGTGATAGTATCAGGTGTAGGATTACGTCCATCACTTGATCTTATACAAGGTTTGGGCGATGCGGCACGGCGATGGAATACTTTATTTGCAGGAAGTGGCAACTTCTTAGATAGACCTACGGTTAACAATAGTGGGATATTATTGCAGGGTGAAGCAACCGCATCTACATCACGTTTTGCAATGAATTTTTATGGTGAAGATTTTGGTACAGTAAGCGGTATTACATTAATGAATAGTAATCCTAGCGGTGTGGGCATTCCTGCCCCCAGGGCGTATACTACAGCAAAAGTGGCTGTGAAATTTCAACACACCAGTTCTTCATCCTTGTCGGGAGTTTGGACCTTAAGATTATATAAAAACGGAGTTCAGGCTACAACTTTTGATGTTATAACAAGTGGTAATCAATAATGTGTAGAGTATTTTTATCAGTTTTTAACAATCATCAATTTGAAACAGCATCACCATCTGGGCAATTACTATTAAAACAAAGAGGTGATTGTATAGAAGTCTTAGAAGATGGTGTGTCTGGTGGGACAATAGGCGAATTAGCTTATTATATTATAGAGCTACCTGGGGTACGTGCATCAGTTATGGAATACTTAAAAGAGCCTGTTACAGAAACCGTTCCTGGCCCTAGCTCTGGCATCCTATTAAACCGAATAGTAGAAAAACGTCTCTATACAACTAGCATATCTGGACTAAGAGACCCAATGGGTCCTCAGGACCAAAGAAGGTTTGACCGACATCCTACTTATCCAGTTAATCCACGAACCGGACTGAGAGAAAGTCCACGAGTATCTAAAACAATTTTTGAAAGGCAGGTTTTTGTACGTAATCCAGCATCTGGCATGCAGCCTAGGGGTCAAGGTCGGAGAAGGGGGATAAATAATGGCAACTAACGTATCAACGATTGGCGCCGGTCAAGATTACGCCACGGTAGCTCTTTGGGAAGCAGCTACTGACAACGATCTAGTTACTGCTGGAGATATTGAAGAAGGACACCTAGTAGATAATTTAACAATAACAGCAACCCAAACTCTCTCGGGCGCAACTACTGACGCCTCCAACTACCGGGTTCTTCGACCAGATGCTGGCAATGAATATGATCCTGTCGCGGCGACCGGTCGAACACTTACTATGACGTCCGACATTGCTACTGATGGATTCGTATTCTCTGAGGGGTTTTTCAGATTTCAAGATTTTTTAATCATTAGTGCTGTCGGAGCGGGTCCTATTTATGTTACAGCGGGATCTGATAATTCACTAGTGCAGCGAATGTTTATTCGCGCAACAGAAGGCAGCGGAGCGATCTGGAGCGACGCTGCCGGTGAGCTTATCATTATTTGGAACTGCATCTGCGACGGAACAGCATCAACAGCCAGTTTTGGGATAGGAATTACTGCTGGTGGCAGTTCAGATATTTACAATTGTACTGTCCGCGACTGGGAAGATACCGGGATCTGGCTCACTGACACAGGCGACAATAACATCCGAAATTGCGCTTCCGTTGATAGTACCTTCAACGACATGGACGACACTGGGAGTGGTGTGGGAACCAAGTCTCATAATCTCACAAGCGACGCTACTGCCCTAGGCAGTTCACCCCAAATAGACGAAACGACAGCAAATACGTTTACGGATGCAGATAACGAAGACTATACATTAAAAACAGGATCCAACGCTATTGATAATGGTACAGATCTTAGTGGTGATTTTACAGACGATATTCTTGGCATTACTAGAACTGGTACTTGGGATATCGGAGCTTATCAACATCCTCTAGGAGAACCAGAACAAACTCTTACGTCTTGCACAGAAGGTGAATGGGATGACACGGTCACATTTGATGCTTGTGATGACTTTTGGCTTACTATAGATGGTCCTGCTGGCGCTGTTATCAAAGTATCAGTGACGGTAGAGTTAGAAGAGATATAATAATGTTTGATGTCATATTACCTATTATTCAAACCGGCGCCGTTGGTGCTATGTTAATCCTAACTTGGCGGCTAATGGTGAAAAAGGACAAGAAAAGTTATGAAATGATTGACGCGATGAATAAAGAACGCCAACAACTTTATATTACCCATAGCGAAATGGTTGCAGAGGTCACAACAGCATTGACGGATAAAAATCATACAGACGAAGCTATGAGTAAGGCTCTAGAAAAACTTGTTGAGGAACTTAGACAATTAAGAGGAAGGTTATGAAATATCCCAAGCCACAATATGAACAATTAGAAATTCCTCGTTTGGATGATCAGGTCAAAAAAATGAATGGAAAATCTAGCAAACGACTTCAAAACTGTATTGATAAATTGTCAGAGCTACTAGAAGAAAGCGAGGGGCAGGATGGAGACGCAACAGATGGGACTGGCCTTGTGCGCGACCTTGGGGTTGAGTAGTTGCGGGGCGGTCAGCCGAGTGATCGATCGCGCTGGAGAGCGCACAGAGCAAATCATCAAAGAAGTGACACCTCAGGTGGTAGAGTCGGTTTTTAATACGGACGCTGTGGCGTTTTTAATTGTGTCCGTGGTGGGGTTGGGTATAATTGTTGTTCTAGTTGCTCTTTTGCTACTAATAGGAACGGCTAGAGCATGGTGGAAGCGTATACAACTAGAGAAGTGCTCCACAGTAGAATAAGTGTATAGTAATACGCAAGTCCATTCCACAGGTACCAGAAATAATTCTTGATATTCTGAGGAGAAAGACTGAGCCAGCATACTGATGCGCCGAGAGCAGCTGCGCCTACTTTAGTTCCAACTAGCCAGGTTAGTCCATTCTCTCCATTAATTACTTGAAGCAATGGGTTAATCTCTACACCTACCTTGGCATGGAATACTAGCCACCAAGTGGTAAATAGATCTAGTAGTTGCTGAACAACTAGAACTGAAATGAGCCTAGCGCGACTCTTTAGAATGAAAAACTTGTGCCACATCCGCATCCACCTGTGCTTGTTGGGAGGCTCCATTTGAAGCCTCGGTCAAGTAATCCACCACCAAAATCTAGCGTTGCGCCATGGACAAACAAAGCGCTCTTCTTATCTACTATAAACTCTATCGCGTCTTGAACATATACAAGATCAAACTCGTCTGGGTCTTGGTCTGTAAAATCCATATGAATTGTCTGGCCAGAACATCCTCCGCCTTTCATGGCAACACGAATACGAAGAAGGCTCGTCTCTGTAACTAGCCAATAAATCCGCTTCAATTCTTTAATTGCCATAGAGGTCACATCTATCGCCATCCCCTTTCTTGAATTTGTCATATGCTAGTTGTCCATGTCCCATCTTTATTCTGATACATTACCTGACCAATTGATAATGTTTGCTGAGCGACACCAGCAGACACTTGCGTATTGTTAGCACCAGAGGCTAATACGTATTTGTTAGTATTTATCATCATTCCCTGTGTAGGTGCTGGGGTGAGCACACGAAGACGAAGTTCATACTCTTCCCCAAAAGCAAACTCTCTAAATAGTCCATCTAGATAATCTAGCTTTTCTTTATCTTGCCCGGGATGCTTATACAATTCATTAATGATCCTGCCAATGCCGAGTGCTAAATCGCCTGCGGTAGACGCTCCGAGGTCGCGTACCGATTTTATAACTTTTTTACCAACCTCTCGTAAGTCTTCCATTAGTCACCTGCGTCTGGATGTCGTTGTGGTAATTCTGGCACGTCAGCAAATTTTGTAAATACGGGACGCTCTTTTTGCTTACGTTTTACCAGCCATAAATACTTCATTGATACTTTCCAACCCCCATAGTCTATCCAATCCTGCAGTGGTATGATGCGATAACCTAATTCAGCGTAGGCTACTTCACATTCATTCAAAAGATGATAAAGTTCGGGGTCGTCAACCTGAAACGGCAGTCCTTCAAGACCGATAGTAGTGTTTTCCTTATTAAAAGGCATGGCTAAAACACTACCTATCACCGAAGCGGTCAAACGATACCGCCCTACAATCTCATCATGTTTTTTCTTCTTACTCTTAATGAGATTTATTGCCCAAGAAATCATTAATCTTTTTCCTGTCTGACTGAGTATATACGTAGACGCCCTCCATCATTTGACGCTTAAAATTATATTCTTCGCCATCATGATCGACTGTGGATGGTGGACGTCCTACCAATCCATGCGCATCAAACTCGCCTTCTTGTGTGAGTATCGCAAGCACATGCTCTTCGTGCCCTGCGGTGAGGATAAACCGCATGTTTCTTATCAAATCATCACTCATTCAATTTCTTGCTCTTGAGTCAAGTTCTGCATGATGCTATCACTTTCTACTAGTAGCTCCTCTCCATCTGGTGTTACTACATAATGCAGGGTGTAATCACGATCAGGCGTAGGTAGATAAAAATTATCACATATGACTTGACCAGTATACACAACTTCGTCGTACTCAAACTTGATATGATCTAACCGTTCAACTTCAATTTTATCGCTCATAATTGGTGCATTGCTCATTCTTGAGCATTTTTCTGTACTGGATCCAGCCTTTAAAATTTCCACTATGGACAGACGGATCAACATTAGGGGTGGCGCAATGTTCGAAGGCAGACATATGTTTATCACTCAACAAGCGATCGTGCAATGCAACATCTACATCTATATCTGGTTCTTTCTTATCGTGTGTCAAGTAAGATACTCGTGCACATCGAGCAGTAGATGCTTTGATTAACCTACCTTCATTTTTTAACCCACCACGTTTATTATAATTACCAGGCGCAAATCTTTCTTCATCTTTTATATATGGTAGGTGCCACTGCCCTATATTAAGGCGACGTGGTGTATTACTAAAATATAGATCCGCCATTTGCTCCGCTAATTCCCTCATCTCGGGTTGAGCAGCTGGATGGCAGCGTAAAAAAAAGAAATTGTCAAATTCAGTAGCTGTGCAAACTACAGAAATATGCGCCCAGGGTTCCATCATACGGTTAACAACTTGTTTATGCAGCCCCATACTTTCTAAAGAGCGCGCTATTGCTAACGCATTATCTCTTGCCTCTAACCATAGCTCCTCGCAGGCACGAGCCTGGAAGGCGTCCATTTCTTCATTAGCCTGCATTCCTTTTTGATTCTTACCCCAATGGATAGGTAGTGCTGGCTCCTTCTCAATAATATCGAAAAGCTTCTTAGCGGGGATGGCGCGACTAGATGAAGCGTTCCTGCTCCAAGTTCTGTGCGTCATTACCTCACAATTACCCGAAATATAAGCAACGCCATTACGTCTGACTACTAAATAATTGGATGGTACCGTAAAACAATACACCGCCTGATCAGTTACTGAGGATATTTGAAATTTATCTTTATCTGGACGTAGACTAATGTATGGGTATTGTTGATATGTTTGTTTATACAACGAGATATAACCATTTTGACGATAAGATCTGATGTTCATCGCTATACCATTCAATAACGCCAGTGTTTGAATTTGTTCGGCGGCAACTACAGATGTTGTATTTATTTCAGAATTAGCCTCACAACCATCAGATTCTAAAGTGCCTAATTTAAATGCATCAAAGGCACGAGACGTCATACCATATAGTCTATCTGGATATTGTTTGATTCCATTATTATCATAACAATCAGATACCCATTCTGGAGTATCAAATCTAATCACGGTATCTTTGCCATAGTTAGCTTTAGTATAATTAATTCCTAAGGTATTCAAAAGTAAACACACCCTATTAATCTTACGTTGTTTACGAAAATGAAATTGTACCTGCGCACCCGCTTTGGGTCGATGCCCATCTGCTACATAAAATGCAATAAGTTGTGCTTCGTCTGGATTATCGTATTGTCTAGCTGTCTGGCATAAACTCCCAGCTTGAGGAATACGGCGATGAGCAATATAAGATTCAACAAAATTCTTAGCCAAATCAACATTTGGTAAATACACGTTGTTTGTAGTACGACGTAAGGTAAATATACGATGTTCATCTGTAGTGCTCATTGAGAATTTTTTCTTATCAAAAGTTATCATATCACCGCTATATGTTGATTCAATAGCGCGCATTGGATAAACAAATGATATTGTTCCACTCTCTTCATATTGGGCAATCTTACATTGAAGCTGTTTAATCGCAGTAAATGATCTAAACCGAGGAATCTCGTCATTAATTTGAGATAAAAATTCAGTTTGTTCATCAAAACAATGTATAAACCTAGGATACCTCAATTGAAAGGTTGTCAGGCGTGCTCTAGTTGGACTAATAGAATCTTCTATAATTTTAACTTCAATTGTCATTTATCTTCGGACCATGTAATAGGTGATCTTCTGGAATAGGCTTCGTTATATTCTCTACTTACGTTTTGTACCCTAGTCTGTAGCATTTTGATTTTTTCTGCTTGTGCAGCAATGGTCATCTTTTGATTATCAATGATGCTCCTTGCTTCTTTTAAGAAAGAGTCTACAGTTTTCTTTTTATATTCAGTTAATGCAATAACTTTTTCATTTAAGACATCAACCTCATTTTGACTAGCCAATAAATTTGCCAACGCATCTTGTAGCTCTTGTCGAGTCTCTATTAAGATTCGTTCTTGTATCTTATAAGATAACTCTAATTTACGATCCGACATCTAGTCATCCTCTAGAAGATAAATGTCGTCATTAGGGTCTTCATCCTCTGGCTCGTAGGTGTAATGTGGAATCACCTCAGTCACAATATGTTCACAAAGGAATTCACACCCTGCAGCTGCACGAATATCACCATAGTCCCCATCGTCACGCTCTGCTGCCTCTTTAAATTGGCACCCTAGCTCTAAGATTTGCTCTCTAAAATGATCGTTTTCCTCGATAAATATAGTCACGAAAGCCTCGAAGATCTCTTTGGCGGGATCGCCGTGTGGATTAGTGCCAAGGCTGATGGCGTACCATATTTTTTGAATTAGGTCTGGTGGTAATGAGTTCATATATCTATTATGTGTCAAATAAAAAGAATCGTGCTGATATTCCAGGAGCAACTAGAGAATAAATACACTAGCGCGACTTAAAGCTTCCGCCAGGCAGCGTTGTCTATGGCTCTATCTATAAAACCTGGGCCTTTTGTGCGCTCTCGATTATATTTATCTTCTTTGCGCTGAAAGTCTTCAAAGTCAAGCTCGCCGTAAGCCACCTCTAATAACACGGTGCACCCCTCCTGATCAGCCGGCGCCCCAAATCGGTGCCAGTCCCCCGCTAATATTCGGTAGCTAGATGCCCTCTGTGACCTATCTTTAGAGAATGTATGTTCTTTATGGGTGACTATTACGGTGCCATCTAGTAGCATTACCATCTCGTGACGTTTAGAGTGACGTTGAAGCGAGGTCTCTTCACCAGGGTTAATATAAAGCAGTTTAATCGAGTAATCTTTAACGTGGATTACAATGCTGTAATATCCCCACGGACGTTTCACAATAGAGCCTATTTTAACTGGTTTGTCTTCAGTTGTCATGCGCCCTCCCAGATGGCTCAGATCGTCCCCAGATCGAACCTGGCTTCGAGGGCCATTCCCCCTGATCAAACCCGTCTAATCGCCCCCAGCGAGCTTCTCGGCTGTCTAGCTGCATGCTCTCATCACAGCCCCATGTGCCTTCAATAATTCCTCACGTTCGACATCTACTGTATCATATGGTACTATATAAATGATCTCCTTGATGCCAAATTTAACTATTTGCTCTAAACATGGGTTGCAAGGGGCAAATTTAGTATAAAGAAAGTGAGCCTCTTTATGCCTACCACCTAGATGCATGACGGCGTTCAACTCGGCATGGATAGTGCGCCTACATGACGGACCATGACCCTCACGATCAACAATAAGACACGCGCCCACCTCCTCACACGACGGCACTCCAGCAGGAGGGTTGTTATAACCAGTGCTAATGATCCTATGGTCACGGCTGACGATCACCGCTCCTGTTTTTCCTCGTAGACACTGAGATCTAGTTGCAACTAGCTTAGCTATCTCCATAAAATACTGATCCCAATTTGGTCTATCTTGCATTTTTCATCTGATTGATAGTACGACCCTGTTCGTGTATATTCTCTAGTAGTTCACTTATATACATGTCATTAATCTCTAGATCACGGGCGATGTCACGCAGAATATTCGTTAGGTTTTTTAAACGTATCGCATCCCTGCCCCGTATGTTATCTGCAATTCCTACAATTTTATCTTTAGCTGCCTTTAGACGCTCACCGAGAGTCTGATGGGGGTCGTTTCAATGTTTCACTACTCACACCCTTTACCATTAATATCGCACATAGACGGCGAGGACTCTTCCGTGCCATATCCAACGGCTTCTTGCATCAATTTTTCTAATGCCGGCTTCTTCATTTTATTAATGGAGATGGCTTTAAGTGGCTCAAGCCCACGAGATCCAGATCTATAAATCGTAAACCCCTTAACGTCTGATGCATAATCTAAGATGATATCCTTCACGTCTTCGTATTTAGTCTTCTCGGGAAGATTGCAAGTCTTAGATAAAGATTGGTCTACATATTTCTGTATACTAGCCTGAATGCGAATATGTTCCTCAGGGGTGATATCAAACGCACCTAGACAATGTTCTACACGAGAATCTCCCTTCTCATATAGCTGACGAAACAGTGGATCAACAACTAGTTGCTTCTTCCACACATTATTGTCGCGATACGAACGTTCATATACTGGGGAAAAGATAGACTCAATTCCTGTAGACACCCCTAGAACCATAGAGTTGGTGCCACATGGTGCACATGTCAGCATAACCGCATTGCGTATACCATGTTTCTTGATTTCACGCCTGATACGCGGGGGCAAAGTCTTCGCGAACTCTTCTTCAAGATACTTATCGGTGTCAAAAGCAGTAAAGGCGCCCTTCTCTTTAGCTAGTTCAATAGAGGCTTTGTATGCTTCGTCCCTAATGGTTGCGAATAAACGTTCCACAAACTCACAACAGCTTTCATCACCATAATTATGACCTGCCTTGATTAGAAAGTAATGCAAGCCCGTCACGCCCATCCCAATCCTACGTGAATTATGACCAACCTCACGGCATTCTGACACGGCAAAATGATTGATCGTTAAGATATTATCTAAAAAACGAACCGCGGCGCGAATAGTACGAGCCATCTTTTTCCACTGCACCCGCCCATTCCAATCTACCATATTACTAAGATTAATATGACCTAAGCAACAATTGCCATAGGCTGGGATGGGGATCTCACCGCAAGGATTGGTTGATGGCAGATACTCAAAATAGCTAACGTTAGTATAGCGGTTAGCAAAATCGACATTATAAATACCTGGATCGCCACACTCCACCGCAGACTTGAATAGCCTATCCCAGATGCCGCGCGCCATGTTTTTTACTTTAGTTGCCTTCTTAAATGTCGTAGTATAGGTGGGCTTTAACTGAACGTTGGCACGACCCATAGCGTCCTCTTCTGAAAGAGCTGCAACTAGAACAGAAACTTGTGTTCCAGGACCACCATTAGGGGTATCTCGTCCTGTCACTTTATACATATCATAACGGCGACCATTGAATGTAAAGTGCCATTCTTTATCTTTATGTACCGCCTCAATAAATTCATCGGTGATACCGACTGAGATATTGAAATTATTCAAAGACTCTTTATCTAATTTAGCAACTAGAAACTCGAAGAGGTCGGGATGGTCTACTCTCAAGATACCCATCAATGCCGTTCTGCGATTTTTCCCTGAACGTACATGCTCTCCAATCTCATTAATCATTTTCATATTAGAAACAGCGCCCGGCGCGCTATTTTTAATAGTCTGGATGTCGTCACCACGTGGGCGAATGCGCGAGAAGTCATAGCCAATACCACCGCCACCACAACTAATCAAGTAGGAGTCTTTAACGACTTGACCGATAGACTCTACATGATCTTCAGGCCAGAGCACATAACAATTCAAGAGATTAAACTTAGGTCTTCCAGCCCCGAAAATAATGCGGCCACCTGGGATGAAGTCTCCAGGCTCTAAAGCATCCCAAAATTGCTGACGCCATTCTTCTTTTTTATCATCTCGTTCGGCAGAGGCGGCTACGTGTGCAATCGTATGAGCGCGGTCATTCCAATCTTTATCACCTGGATAGGCATATCGTTCCATAAAAAGATCATGCGAAAGTCCCTTTAATTCCATTATTCCCCTCGTGTTAATCTCTTTGGATCAAAAATCTTAAAGTCTGGGGTGCTCATCTTTACTCGCAGAACCTTCTCTGCAATATTTCTAGCGCCCGCAAAAGCCAAACCAAATTTATTACGCCCATGACCAATATTGACATAATGCCCCTCCATGCCAGGAATCTCACCCATTAAAGGCAGCCCATCCCGCATCTCTTTTTCAATATAAGTCCAGGTATGACTAATCTCCATATGGTTAGTAATGGGAAAGTGATGCATCATAGTCTTGTCTAGATTACCTAACACTCTTTCGTTATGCCCTGTATCATTCATTACACCTAGCTCAGGATCATTCTTTAATCCTGATTTTCCCCCAGTCATAATGATCGCTCGATCATGGACCCTAATAGAGTCGACACCACCATTCAATTCTACTGGCATAAGCGGTAGCGGCATGTTATCAAGGTCGGCGTTTAATGGCTCGGTGCGCACGACCTGCTCACGACGACAGATCATATTCTCTTGAATGCGATCCCATGGCGCTGTGTTTGCAGTGGTGTGGATAATCTTGCCAGCGCTGAGCATATGACCATTGTCTAGGTGTAGTCGTGGTCCAATACTTGATGACGTGTCAGCATATGATACCCTAGTTCCATAAACAATCCATAAGTTATCCCTACGGAGTCGACGTGCTAACTTGTTAGTAAAAGCGAATGGATCAAACATACCCTCGCCAGGCACAAACAATGATCCTTTGGTGTAGGGCACTACCATCACGTGTTGTGATTGCTCATGATCAAAGCGTGCAGGATAATAGCCCCAGCTTCGCAAAAGCTCTGCGCTATTGTCTGCCTCTACGGCTTCTGCAGCAGTGGAAATCATACGGAAGCCACCATTAAACTCTGAACTACAACTTATGCCTCTCTCAATAATCTTACCTAACAGAATATTGTTTCGACAACTATAGTTATAAAGCTTTTCAGCTACCTTTTGCCCTACCATCCCCGCAACCTGCTCGGCTGGACGATTACTACCTAGGTAAATACTACCATTCATACGCCCACTAGATTTAAATCCAGCATAGGGAGCCTCGTCTAAGATAACGACCCTTAAGCCCTTCTTTCGAGCCTTCTTAGCTATACTTAATAGCCAGAAAGCCGTACTGACACCCGTAAAGCCGGCGCCTACAATAACTATATCGGCATAATTTGGTAGCTGAGGTTGGAATGAAAAATCTGGTGGGGAGTTTTCCCACCAGAACGAATATTTTTTTGTCAGCATACTTATGTTAGTTAAGAGAGAAGTCCTTATGGTCAGACTCCTTATCGTCAGAACCGTCATTTTTAAACGACTTGGCTAGTTTGCGCATATTCTCTCTTACAAACTGTTCATCTTCTTTACGATATTTTGCCACGCAAAAAGTACACACCTCAAGGTAGCGATCTTCATCACGCACCTTAACGGTCTCTTCGCTTGCGGGGGTCACGCTACCATCCTCATTCTCATACTTTTTAAGTCTTTTCTTCTCACAATTAGGACAAGAGATAATACGAATAGTTGGAATAGATTTATTTTTCTTATGTTGTGATGCGCCGATCATTTTTATCCTTTATGATAATACACTAATTACTTCCCAGTAGACCCAAATCCTCTGGAACCCCTGAGGGTTTTATCGGGGTCTGGATACGTGTACGAAACACTCTCTTTAAGTTTATGAATTTTTACGACCCTTGCTTGTGCAATACGATCCCCAGCGTTGACAGTGTAGTCAACACCGCTATGATTAAACAACAATACTCTTAGCAACCCGAGATAATCTTGGTCTATCTCACCAGCTTCTACCGTCAATCCTTCTTTGTTGGCTAAGCCAGATCTCGATCTTAAAACTAATCCATATCCTAGGGGGAGAGTGGCAACTAGCATTAGATTGATTAACGCGCTGCCCACTCCCAGCTTAGGATCATATTTAGGTACGGTGATCGTCTCTGGAGAGACAAAATCATAGGCCATCGACCCCTTAGTTGCGCGCTGGGGCACGAGATCATCCCGCCCCTCAGGAACATGCCAGATAATCTCAGGCTGTTGTTTCTTAGACTTCCACCATCCCATGATTATTGGTCTTTTTTAACCTTGGGGTTGTCGTCAAAAGAAAAACCAAGCATGCGCGTAAGCGACTCGCGCATAAAGTGGGCCAGAATAGTGATTTCTTCTTCCGAAAGGAACATATTAACACGCTGCGTGCTGCCGTCTGCCGTACGATTCAGTTGGAATGAAAAGCTAGGCTTCCCATTATACACCTCGCCCTGCCCCAGCTCTAGAACGCTAGTGCTATCCTTGCCTGGTTGACGATGAAAGCATTTTACCGTCTTTGTTCGCCCTGAAAAGAACAGTAGTAGCTGACTGATGTCCGTCACGCCAATCTTAAAGATAATGTGACTCTTGCCCTTCCAGTCATATTGGTCCTTAGCGCCTTGTGGTAGTTTTGCGCCCTTTTGCCGCGCAGCCTGTAAAAAGACAGCGCGATTAAAGGAGTCGTAAGAAAACTGAAGGGCAGACCCCCCGTCACTCTTGGCTGATGGCTTGTATACGTTATAACCAGGCTTGCGTGCAGTGTATTCTTTTTTAGGTGTGCTTGTTGAGTCGTTCATTTCTTGTTACCTTTCTTTTTATTTTTCTTTTTACGATCGTTGAGTAAGCGCAAGGCTTTTTTCGCCTCGCTTGTAGTTAATTCTTCTATTGAGAATATTTCTCTAGTAGTAATGTCTTCTAGTAGTTCACCTAAACTAATATCAATTGACTGGAGGATCTTTTCAATAAGTTTCACCTGAACTTTATTAATGGGGCTGTCATCATTTGGCGCTAGCTCTTCACTAGCATCTTTATCTACTAGCTCTTCAGCAGCATGTTCGCGGATACCTAAAACTTTACGTAGACATCTTGCCTCAGCTCGTGCTGATGCTACTGCTGTAGGGAATAAGCCAATAGAGACTGCTTTATCACCACCAATACTGGGGAAGTATGCGTCTGCTGAATCAGAAAACACCCTACTATCAACTAGTTTGACAGTAAAAGTGACAGACACCATAGGAAAGTGATGCACGCCGACTACCTCACTTTGAGACATAACGTCACCCTCACCATTAGACGTAGTGAGCATGTGTACGTGTTCACGCGGCACAACAACAACAGAATTGACCTTACTTTCCTCTTCTTGCACGTAAGGTTTGGCTAAACGCCTCAACCCATGTAGTCTAGGTGCCGGTCCCTTATCTGTATTAAAAATTTCATCTTCCCGCAGTTTAGACATCCAATTTTCTGTATCTAAATCAGGCACGACGACCTCAGGATCCAATTCTTCATATTCGACCATATTGGGATCTCCCAAATGACTATTAGGTGATGTCGACATTTCCATTTCCTGTATAGTGACAATGTTAGATGACGAAGGCGTAGGCATTGGTATGGCAATATCAGTAATAATGGTTGGCTTCTTATTTTCCTCATCAATAAGAGGCGGAACATCTAGAGACGTATTACACACATCCTCTACTACCTCGCCGACTTCTTTTTTATTAATCTTGTTCAATATACCAAGTTGATAGTTCACCATCTGCTTGTATCTCCTTAATTGCCTGTTCTATTTTCGTAATTCTTAGTTGGCTGAGGGCTCCGTTATTATCACGCACCCTTAATACGTTATAGCCTATAGCGTTGATCATATCATCTTTGCGAGCATCGCGCTCTTGCTGCTTCTCTAGATGTTTTTCTCCAAATATAGAAAGAAAATGAGTAGGTCCATCAACTTCGATAGCTATCATTTCCTTCGGTAGGGCTAGGTCTACCTCGAAATCTTTACCAGCAGTATGGTTGGTCGAGCGTTCTACTACTAGATACCCACGTTGCCTTAGTTCTTCAGCGATAAAGCGTTCTAATCGGGATCCTTGACCCTGCACCGCCTTCGCCTTAGTGGAAAGATCCCTCATCAAAGCCTCGCGCTCTTGTTCTGACATAGCTTCCCACTTACGCTTCCAGCCTGAACCCATCCTACGCTTATATTCCCCTCTAGCTTCATCAGTAAGGCCATCCCAAAATCTACCTAAGCCTAAAGAAATACTTTGCTTAGTCTCTTCTGAATGTTTATGCCCACTCATTTGATGGTCATGCTCTTTTAAATAGTTCTTTTGAGCCTGTGCCTTATCACGAGTTATTATACCATGTCTTTTCATAAAACGAGAAAGCGTAGCGAGGGACACTCGAATATTTTGAGCTACCCCGCGCATACTTAAACCTTCATCTATATAAAGACGCCGAACATCCTGTTCATTTATATCTACCATGACTTAGGGGCGCAGCATATCAGTGTTAAAGTCGGGCGCTAGTCGTTGTATCTCATCGACAATATCCTTTCCTGAACCACCGAATCGGCGCTGTAGTTGACTTACTCCATAAGGGATCATCTTTTTAAATTGAGAAACCTGATTGAATGGAATGCGAAATGTTGACATATTAGTTTTAGGGTCGATCCCTTCGGCTATTAATTGTCGCAGTTGATCTTCTTTGTTGAGTCGCTGAGCCGTATCACGACGCTGAGCTAGGTCAATATCCTGCTCCTCTATCGTTTTCTCAGTAGTCTCTTGATCCTGTTCGTATTGATCGAGCCGTTTTGTTGCAGCGGTATGCTCGACGGCTCTTTCTATAGTCTGCTCTTCACGATTTTGCGTAACAGCCTCATCATATTCGGCGATGATACCATCGCTTACTGCAGCCTTGGCATCTTCAATTGAATTGACGCCAAAGACACTTAAAACCCTGCGCACTTCATCAGTATCAATATCAAAGCGTGTGGAAAGATAATGAACTTCACCTACCGCAGCATACATCTTAATCAATTCCATCGCCTTTTTGGGTGATAGTTTTTGAGTAGCTCGAAGTAGCTTATTCCTGACCGCGTCATCCTTTCCTCGATTCCAAACGTCGATATCGCCCTTAGTAATCTGCGGAACTTCTTCACCAATTAGTCGTTTTTTATTATCCATAATATTCTCCTATTAGCTGTCGATAAAAACATGCTTTTTAATTTTATCTACTACACCCTTCCTCAAACAGTCTCTATAGATCATACTATAAACTAAATACTGGAAAGAATAGTTGGGTTTCCAACCTAATTCTTGACGTGCTCTAGTTGAATCACCGATCAATACATCAATCTCAGATGGGCGTACAAACTCTGGATTAATCCTAACATACTCACTCCAATCATCAATATGGAGATAGCTAAATGCGAGATCTAAAAAGTCACGAATGCTATGTGTCTTCCCCATAGATATAACGTAGTCCTTTGGCTCATCCTGTTGAAGCATCATCCATGCAGCTCGCATATAATCTGAAGCCTCTCCCCAGTCACGATAGGCATCTAGATTGCCAAGTTCAATAAACTCTCGCTCACCAGCCATAATAGATGCTATGCCATCAGTAATTTTACGAGTAACGAACTCAATCCCACGATAAGGACTCTCATGATTAAAAAGTATACCAGCTACCGCGAACATACCATATGCCTCTCGGTAGTTTCTCGTCATGGTATAAGCGGTTAGCTTCGCACAGCCATAGGGTGAGCGGGGTAACATAGGTGAGTCTTCATTTAAAACACGTTCGAATACCACGCCCTCTTCTGGCTTATCTTTACCAAATATTGCGCTATTGCCAAATTGCTCTGAACTCCCAGCTTGATAAAACCTACAATCAGGAGCAAATTGTCGAACCGCCTCTAAACAAATAGCAGCACCATTACCAGTAATCTCCAATGTTGATAGTGGGCTTTTGAATGAGTGCCATACGTGAGACTGGGCAGCTAGGTTATAAAATTCAGCAGGCTTATAAGCTGCCACAATACGCGCGATAGAAGAGAGGTCAGTGATATCACCTGGTTCAACGATTAATTGACCTTTTGCGCACTTTTCCTCATAATTAGGAATATCCGTCAGACGCCAACCGGTTGATGAACTTGTACGACGCTGAATGCCAATTACTTTATAACCCTTTTCTAATAGTAATTTGGCTAGGTAGAATCCATCTTGGCCGAAAATTCCGGTAATGATTGCTGTGATCTGTTTCATTGCTTAACCTCTATTATTAGCCTGCTCTTTTGCTGTAGCCCATCGACAATTAGATGGTTCATAATGACCGTGATTATTAATACGATCGATCGAATGTTGAGAGGTCGGCGCCTCCCCCATGTCTGTTAGAAAATTCTCAAATGATGCTTTCCACCTATCACAAACTTGAATACCACGACCACCGTAATAATGATAATTCATATGATTTTCATTACCACACCTTTCTTTCATCTTACGCCATGTCTTGTATTCTTTGGTCATTTTCCCAACCCGCGAACACCCATGTGTTGATGATCGCTCAGATGTTGTTTCACTAGCTAAACATCCACAAGAGCGAGTGTGTTGAGAGCGCAAGTTGCATGAAGAAACCAATAAGGTATTACCACAATCACATTGGCAGCCCCACATAACTTGTTTATGTTTATTATTAGACGCCCTACATACAACAAGAAGTCGATCAAATTTATTATTTATTAGATCAATCAACTTACCCATCATAATACTCCATTCTCCTGCGCCCACGTATAACTACGATCTAGCATGTCATCCAAGGGGGTTTTAGCAGTAAAACCAAAGCCAACGCGAGCACGACTAGTGTCTAGGCAACGTCGAGGCTGCCCGTTAGGTTTACTAATATCCCACAGGATTACCCCCTCATATCCCACTACTTTTCTTACTTTTTCAGCAAGTTCCTTGATGGTGACTTCATTACCTGTGCCTATATTAACTGGCTCAGAGTCATCATATAGTAAAGTGGCTCTTAAAATAGCATCGGCGCAGTCCCCTGCGTATAAAAATTCTCTTGATGCTGAACCATCACCCCATAATGTGACACTAGATGCGTTCTCCATCTTAGCACGATGGAACTTCTTAAGCATAGCAGGGATAACATGGCTACTAGAGTCATCAAAATTATCCCACTCGCCACACATATTTACTGGTATTAAATAGATGCCATTAAACCCATATTGGGCGCGATATGCTTTTAACATCTCTAGTTGCACTCGTTTTGCTATCCCGTACGGTGCGTTTGTCTCCTCTGGATACCCATTATATAGGTTTTCTTCCCGAAAGGGAATAGGAGTGTGTTTAGGATAACTACAATTATGAACTACAACACCGTTAGCAGTATAGGTTTCGTCAACGGTTCCAAAATTATAAACACTCAGAGTAGATTGACTAGTAGTAATAGGGTAGATGGGTACATACGCTCTATTTTCACAAACAACAACGTCCCATCTACTTTTCCTAGCTGTTTGATCATCTAATTCTGGATATATCAATGTTGAAAGCTTCGTAAGATTTTGTCCGGTCCATTTAACTACCCACGATTCACGGGCATTAACGTAACGTCCACAAATTTTAGCTATTCCTGGAGCTGATCTATGATGAATATTACCAAATATGCCATAATGTAACATGATATCTCTTATCTGGTATGCTAAGCACCTAGATGTGGTAGTAATTTGTATTGATTTCAATTTTTGATTACGAGAATCATACTCAATATGGCCATCTCCATCTATAAAACTTCTCAGAAAGACTAACTGTAGCTGATCTGGTAAACTGAAAACAAAATCAGGAATTTTCTTAGTGTGGGAGCGATGAATTTCTTGACTTGTATAAAAATGTTGACGACAAAAATCTCTCAATTGGTAGCTATTAACATCTAAACGTGATCCCTTTTGGTTTGGAATATTTTTTGGTTGAGAACTAAAACCTAATTGATGAGTAATGTCGGCAATATCCCGAATTTGATCTGGCTCATCACCAAAATATAAGTTAATACCTTGTTTATTAGTACATCCTTCTGCTAGGAACCATCCAAATAGTCGAGCAATATTTTTATCAACAACTAACTCAGATGGTAAATGATACGGATGAGTATTTTTTAGATTAGCAACCGGATATTTACATTCGAATTGAGGAATCCGTACAACTGTCGATCTTTTAGTCGGTTTATAAATAGGTATGACTAATCTATCAGTATCCACTATATCTTGTGCTTCAACCCATATTTCATTTTGATTCCTAAGAACTAAAAATGGATGCTCGGAAGTAACCGTCAACGTTTCCGCCCCATATGGTCTAATATGATATAAATTACCTGAATATTGTCTTTCAAAAATGTCGACTACAGAACAATCGGCAAAATTTCTACTACTAACTTTATGATCTAAAGAAATGTTATCAATAGTAGTATAACTATTCCCAGTTTTGATAAATGCATCAGATGTAAAGCACACAGTACCAACACCAACAAACTTATGAATAGTAGGACCATCCTGATTACGAGTTAGACGGGCACACCATTCAATCAAGTTCGTAGTCATTATAAGGTTATTATACAAAAACTCTCCTGGTCTTTCCCTATTAGCTCCGATCCCACCACATATAGCAGCTAGATGAATAACGATATCAGGTTGATGTTCTGTCATATAACAAGAAATGTCATCTTCTTCTAAAAGATCTAATTCATTATGTGTTGGCATCAAAATTTTTATACCCTTACGAGCACCATTAGTCCCACCGTTTTTATACTCTTTAAACGCTTTAACTGTATGATGACCGAGGAACCCCCCAGCTCCAGTGATCAGAATAGTTGAATTATCATAAATCATCGTTTTTGTCCTATGGGTGTATTGATTGCCTCTTCAATTGACCAATTGAGTTTTTTAATTCTAGCATGAATAGAAGCATATGGTAAGTCTTTTTCTTTACAAATTTGAGCCAAAGTCTTATCCTCTATCACTAAATTATTTCTTTTATTATTAGCCTGTTCCGTTGGAGTGGCCCATCTACAATTACCAGGTTCATAATTACCATTGGTATTAATGCGGTCAATGGAATGCTTAGGAGTTGGCGCCTCGCCTACGTCTTTTAAAAAGGTGGAGTAAGAATTAAGCCATTCTGAGCACATAGTAATACCCCTATCTCCATAATGCTCGTAATGTTCATGATTTGGATTATAACACCTTTCTTTAATACGTCGCCAACATCTATATTCTTTAGTATGATATCCATTTTTACTAGCACCATGTGTTGTATGCATGTATGTAAATTTCACTCTTGCTTCTTTTTGTAAACATCCACAAGATTTGGTATTGCCAGAACGCAAGTTGCATCCAGTAACTACTACTTGTGTTTTAGCGAGACAGCTACATTCACATAAAAATTGAGCATTACCCCATGTATTATTACTGACATAACGCAAAACAGTTAACCTGCTAAATATCTCTCCTGTCAGATCTATGAATTTTCCCATTACGCTTCTACTCTATTAATTTCTCCCCTGAGAGCTTCAGAAACAGTACTACCCATATCTTGTATATCGTCCAACGATAACTCCGGATGAACACCAATATAAAACGATTGTCGATTAAGAAAATCTGCAACTGGGAATTCCTTTACTAGATCATTATTGCCAAAATATTCTCTAACCACTTTTTGATTTGTAATTGGCATAGCTCTTCTAACCTCAATACTATTGTCATTGAGATATCGAATAACATTATTTACATCTAATGGTTCTTGAAGAGTGATCATAAACATCATAAAAGTATGATCATCTAATAATGGAAGTATAATATAATCTTTCCAATCTTCCAGAATAGCAATTAATTCTTTAGCATTTCTACGACGAATCCCATATAACTCATTTTTTCTTTCTATTTGCGCCTTAGCAAGCGCGGCGGGTAGGTCAGACCACTTCATCGAATGACCAAATATATCGAAGCAAAACTTATCCGCAATCTGATGGATATCATTATTGCCAAAGCGAGCACTACGCCCGTGATTGATTAACTTCCAACAATACTCATCTAGTTGCGAATCGTTGGTCATTATAACCCCTCCGCCACCAGCAGAAATCAAGTGATTCGAAAAGAAGGAGGTTGTAAGAATATGACCTTTGCCAATACCTAGTGCGAAAGTCGACTCACAAGCATCCTCCACTACCCATACGCCAAACTCTTCACAAATGGTAAAAATCCGTGGGTTACACGCCCGACCATAAAGATGCACCGGGATCACAATATCGATAGGATCACCTTGTTTTTTATGACGCTCTAAGGTTTCCTTTAATTGATTAGGACACATATTGCCAGTGTCTTCTTCTACATCAACTAGAATAAGATCACAGCCAGCAAGAACAGCGGCAGCTAGAGTAGAGATATAGGTACAGGCGGGCACAGCCACCAATGGTTTTTCCTTACCAGACTTAAGTTTGGTCTCTACGATAGCCTGAATAGCCACATGAATAGCTGCCTGACCAGAGTTTAGCGCCAATCCATGCTTCATACCATGGAGCCTTGCGCATTCTTCTTCTACATGTTTAACTACAGGGCCTGGGCTTACGTAGTTTTCATCTAGAACTTCATTGACGTATTTCTTTTCTAGTTCACCAATACTAGTTGACCCTAACGAATATCGCTTACTCATATGACACCATTCCAACTTTTTCCAGATTTAATATCTCCAATAGTTACAGGAGATACGCCAAATTTTGATGCTATATCAATACGTCTCATGCCATCATTTATCATTTGTCTAATTTCTCTAACTTGCTTAATGGTAAGCTTGCTATTGCCAGCGCTTTCACCCTTCAAACCAGTTTTAGCTATAGCTATTTTCCTTCGAGATTCTTCTGAATGAGATTTGCCCCACATAGGATGTTTCTCTTTACCAAATCTGCCTTTTAAAGACGAGCTAATTTTTCTTTTTGTATCTTCTGATGGTTTTATACCTAAAGAATTTTTATTACCCTTTTTTGATTCACTGATTTTTCTTTTACATTCTTCAGATCTTTTTACGCCAAGACTACTACCGGCAATCTTGCAAATATTATACTTGGGTTGATAATGATCCATACTTAATTGTTCATACATTATACAATGCTCTGGATCACAATAAAGCAAAACTTCAAACATAAACGCATCTCTACCATACTTATTCCATGCTCGTTGAAATATTATTGAATGATGTTTTTGATTCTTAGCGTCTCGCACATGGTCGCCCCAACGACTTTTGAAGCCATGACCAGAGGCGCTACCAATATAGCAAGCATGAGGATCGTTGCTAATAATATTGCGTATTAAATAAACACCATGTTTATATTTGGGAAGTGGCATATTCATCTTGTCTGACAATCCTTAAACTTTCACGCTCTCCCTGACTTTTTGTTGAATTGAATCTCTTATTTTTTGGATCATATGCTCGGCAATATGTTCCTTAGATACGCCAGCGCCAACAGCATTAGCATTATTATTCATTGAATCTACTGCGCTGCCAAATTTAGGTAATTGATATTTTTGTAAACCTTCTGCCCATCCAATAAAACCAAAGGCATCTTCGGGTACTGTATAATCATAGAATATGTTGATTGTATAATCAAAAATTTTGTCATCAATTTCCAATTCTACTGGTCCACTATATTGACCGGCCAAAACATTCATTTTATCTTCAAAATTTTTCATCGTGCTTTATAGTCCTTCTTCAAACTCTTTACCATAATGTTTAAGATTGCCATCACTGATAATAGTCATATCCTGTTCAGCATATGCTTTGATTAAGCTATCTTCTATGGCGCATATTAACCTAGGACGAACCTTAGAATTTATATAATCTATTTGACGTTTAAGCTCACTACGCTCTCCATCATCATCAGTCAATCTGATTTTATCTTCTAAATGCCAGACACGAACATGAGATATTAATAAACGTTCCATCAAATAAACTGTTGATACGCCAAATTCAACATCCACACCCTGTTTAGCCTTAGCTTGAAATTCATCAGAACGGATCCATTCATATAAACCTTGTTGCAACCAATCTAAATGTTTCCAAATTTTATGATTAACTATATTTGAAACACAACCTTGCTTAATGCCATATTTTTCAGCAACCGCAGTTTGTGTGACGCCACTTTTAACTAATCGACGTATTTCCATAATATCATTTTCTGTCCATTTTGACATGCCATGATGAATACCTCTACCAATCATTTTAGTATCACTTAATCTTTGTAACTCAGATCGAAGTTCAATTAATTTATCTTGATCATATACATTGTCTAATTGGATATGGGACCAGATCTTACCCCTTATGATGTCATTAATATTAGTTTTTGAAACACCAAAATCTTGAGCAATTTGCACATTAGTTAAATCTGATTTTAAATATGTCAATAAAATATCTTTTATAATATTATCATTTAATCTAGCCATTGGATGATTTACGCCAACAATCTTGCCCTTTAGAGCCTCTGAAAGTTTTTTCTTTGATTCTTCACTCCATTTAAAACCTCGATTGCTTTCTGCTCTACGACGACAATTATATCCCAAATCTTGAAATCTTTGATCATTACAACTAGCAAATAAAACTGTATCAAGATAATATTGTTCTCGATCTACTAGACAATGAGCTGCAGGATGCTCTAATACTAAGAATTGAAAAACATCAGCATTATGCTTGTCCCAGGTTCTTTGCAATTTCACTGAATGATGTTGGCCGCGCCTTAATAAGGAAATATGTTCATTAAATCTTAAAGCTAATCTCTCAGTGCTGCCTATATAACATTTATTATTTGTTGTATTGATTATTTGATATATAGCATTTTGATTTAATTCACGTAAATTGCTAGCACTCTTCATTATTCTTCTTTCCACCCAGGTTCATTATGTAGTTTGGATTCATTCCATCGCCATTTATATACTGAAACTATTTTATTGATAGTAGTATCAACAATCTGAGCCCAGCTCATCTTAGCCCGATGACCATTGTCCTCAAACGTAGGATTATCAGCCACAAATTGTTTGGCTTCTTTTACGGAATCAAACTCTCCATGAAAATCTTTCCAACCACCATATGGATAATAATTTTCACCTAGAAATAAAAGATATTGTTTCATTGCATGTTCTCTATAATTAACTCAGCCATTCTTTCTACACTAGGTGCAGGATAAAGCTCTAATACATTCTCTTGACGTAACCCCATAGCTTTGATCCCTGTCTTGGCTAATGGAAAATCTTTACTGTGTAACTTAATAATAGGCACATCGCTAGCACAAGCTAAAGCGACCGCGCCGGAATCCAACCCCAACCACAGGTCACTCATTGAGATGAGTGACGCCCACTGACGATATGGCATGCCGCGCGCATCAATACAACCTTCGGGGATCGGCTCATTCGGAGCACCTGTGAATACTGACATTACATTATACTCATGATCCAGCATATCAACTAGATCACTATAGTTTTGAAATGACCATACAGGACTTGCTGCATAGCTAATATGATTCACAGTAATAAATCCTTCAGTTCCATCTAAATGATCTAGATAAAATCTAGTCGTCCGCGCCACATCCTCACAAGTGTGTTCAAGTACAACGCTACGATCATTAATCTCTGCCGGATCCAACCCTGCATTTCGTGCCCTTAAAGATATAAAATCTTCTGTTGGGCGTTCATAAAAATTACTAAATGTGGGCCAATATTGGAGGTCAAATACCCTGCTATATGTTCTAGATGCAAATTCTCGAATGGTTTTATCCATCACATACTCTGCATCCTGCCTATTAGCATGCCCCTTCGGTAAGGTAAAAGTTTTTACCTTATCAATATATGGATTGGTTTCAATCACCTCGGCGAACTTATCACGCACTAGCCAAGTAATGTGTGCATCTGGGAACTTATCCCTGATATGCCGCACAATAGGCGTGGCATATAACACATCAGCTTGCGCGCCCCAGGCTATAATTCCTATGGTTTTAGTCATTATTATGCGTATTCAACTCCCGATGACAATAGATGCATTCTTCCGGATGGCACCCAGCGAGGTCATTATTAACGTGGACATGGTCAACTATTGGCACATCAACTGCTGTGGAGACAAATTCTATAGGTAGGGTAAAAGGCTCGTCGTAAACCAACCCCTTAAGACCGCCACGTAACTGCTCCTGCTTCTTTTCTAATTGCTCAATTCTGACGCGTAGCACGTCATTTTGAGTCTCAAGGTCTCTAATTCGATCCCTTATCGCGTTGCCATTGTTGTCCAAACGATCAATCCGTTTGATCATGCTAGCAAATAATCCATGCAGTTCTTCTGTCTTCTTTGATCCAAACATCAGGCACCTCCTACCCTATTATGTGGTGATATAACGAATTCGTGCGTGGTTTTTGTAAATATTAGCTTACAACCTGATCGAGGAGCTGTCCAGCCTCCAGAGCGCACAAAGCTCTGGTAACCTATGAAACGTGAAGCCTGCCATAATAGCCTTTTTCCAGGTTTCGAAGTCTGGCGACTTACCGTCTAGCTTAACGTCTGATCGCGAGAAGCCCCCGAGGGCTTGCAAGTCTCTAGGACGATACACAAGAGTCGTATGACCCAAACAATTCTGATTCTTATTTAAAAGACAATGCCTTATTTGATCGTGCTCTGTCGCATCTAGATTAGGTTCATTAGGCTCAATATAGTCTAGCTCGAACATTTCAGGAACAGGTTCGCCAGTGAATCCAACCATTCTGGTGCCTAAGAAGTCGACATTAGGATTAGCATCTAGAAATTGAGATTGTAGTAGGAGACGCTTAGGATGAATAATGTCATCGATGTCCCAATGAGCGAAGTATTCCGTCTCAACCAATCTACAACCCTCATCGATTACTTCACCAATAACTGGCGCGCTCCAATAAGATTCGAATCGAACTAAGTGAGGTAGATCGAAAATAGCACAACCATTAACTACTTCGGTAAAGTATTCAAGATTACTCATAGCCTGATCTTTTGATTCTTGGCCCCAATTATGAGCAATAAATAGAATTTCAAAATCTTGAAACTCTTGTTGACCAATTTGCTCAGCCCAAAATGGGATCCATTTTTTGTGCGCTTCATGCACATACGTTACAACCGTAATTTTAGTCATTGTAAATCACCCTACATGTTATTTTTATTTTATTCATACTCCACCTTCTCTGTCGAGACAAAAACTCGCATCTTGCTTAAGTCCACTTGTTCAGGCGTGTCCTCTCTACATTCAGGGATATGAAACAACGAAATGCAACCTTCTTCATCAATGTCAATAATATAAGATAAAGGAAAATTAATGGTAAATTGTCCATGTGTTCCATTAGGAAGTTTTAAGGCATTAGCTATAAGTTCAACTAGAGTATGCCCGTCTAAGGTATACTCTTCGGTTGTTTTAATTTTCCTCATTCTTCCTCCTCAAACTCTACTTCGGACCATGCTAAAAATGTCTCCATCCACCGCTCTATATAGTGAGAAGTATTAGCGAAATAAGCAGGGTTGTCACACCTTAGGTGCTCCATATTCTCCTCAAAGCCATCCAAGCCATCCTTCATTTCTCCGATGAATTCCTTAAGAGAAAGCGTCTCTCGATTATATTCCAAGCTAATAGCGCGAAGGGGTTTTCCAAAAAATGTTCTTTCAGTCATAAATCACCTCACAATCTTGACACAAGGCTGTTATTTGATCAACCCTCTCCCAAGGTCCAATAATTTCTACGTCTCGATACATTGGGCGCGGCTTAGTTGGCTCGCTGACCGTAATGCCTAAAGGCTCACATATCTTTGTGAGCATATCAATCACAATATAAAGTTCATTCTCTGTAAGTTCACCAACACGAATCTTAGCTGTCGCTATAGCATGTTCTACCATGTTTTTCTCCTTAAATCATTCATTCTATATAAGTCCACGTCCTGCCCGCTTTGATATCGCAAATGCTAGATGGTGAAATCTTATACTTGCGCGCAATCATAGAGGTCCCTTTGCCATCTGCAATCATCTTTTTAATCTCTTTCACTGATCTCTCCGTTAATTTACTATGAAAGCTTCCTTCTCCACGATTAGCATTAGAGAGCGCCTTCCTACATTTAATGGAGGTAATCCTTCCTCGACCAGCCTCACTAATTTTTTGCTTGGCTTCATCAGTATGAGTTTTGCCATACATTGGATGATCCTCAGAATTTTGAAACCGTCTTTTCATTTTTTGCTTTGTTTGCTCTGACAATTTCTTACCCTTGTGAGCCTTAGACATTTTCATCTTAGATATTTGAGAATGTTTACGACCACCCATAACGTTATCCGCCTGACGACAAATATTATAACCTAATTCATAGAATCTTTTATCATCATGACTAGCAAATAATAAAGTATTTAAATAGTACTGTTCACGCACCAAACACTGTTTCGGATCACATTCTTCAAGGATCTCAAATATAAAAGTATCTACTCCATACTTATTCCAAGCACGTTGTAAATGAATTGAGTGATGACACTGATTAACTAGTTGAGATTTATGAATAGTCCAACGTATTTGAACATCAATAGCGCTACCAATATAGCACTTATTATTTATTTGATTTTTTATTTTATAAACACCAGCTTGCATTACCAAGTACCCCAATCGGCAAGGAAGCCCCGTAGTCTAGTTTGCCAAAGATTATCCTTGCGCTTATGATAAGCATTCATAGCTACAGCATTGCGCGAAACGTCATTATCTAACCAATATTTGATTCCCTCGACCATTTCATCTACAAAATGATACTCAGCGAATTCCTTATCTGGTGTATATAGCTCGTGAAAGTCATCACACTCAGCATGTTGAGACGCCAACATAAAAGCACCGCACCCCATTAATTCCATATCCCTCCCCTTAATTTGACCATAATTAGCGTCTCGGGAGCACCAGCGGAGATTGAGATTGATCTTCGACTGGTTAAAGATGCGCACCATCTCAGACGTCTCAGGACGCCCATGGTGGTCCTTGTGATCTGGCCAGAAGTGACCCCAGGTATGCACTTGAATGCCAGCTCCGCGCAACTGGGAGACAACCTGCTCACGTAGACCATGCTTCTGCCCCACGAAGGAGACGTCGTATATTTGCTCTACATCTAGCGCCCTGTCGCACGACGATGGAATCCCGAATGGTATGCAGCATGCCTTTACTCCATCATCTTCTAGTTGCTGCATCATGTGTTTAGCGGGAGTGATCGTATGGGTGTCGTATCCTTCTGTTACCCTAGAATGCACGAATCGATCCCCGGAAGGATGTTTATAACGCAAGTGAAGGTCTGGGTGAAAACTCACAATGGGCGTCCCACCCTCAATAATTTTTTGAGCTTGAGGAAGATGGATGCCTAGGGCGTGGGTAACTGGCGCCTGATAGATAAAATCTACCTCTTTAGCAAGACTGACTAATCGATCACGGTCAGCGTCAGATTGTTTATCTAGCCAAAAGGTCTCCAGTTCTACCAACCCTTCGTCTTCTAATTGCTTCCATTCTTTATAAACGTTTTCGAATTCCCAGGAGGGATTAATAAACTTACCCTGATCATCAAACTTTTGAATGCCGTCTTGACCAAAATCGCTTTGAAGACATGCCAGTAGAACTTTATATTTCTTCATTCCATACCTTTATCATCACCTCGCCATGACAAGCATCAGGTTTACAAAAACACCCCAACACATCATCTTCATTTAGACTATAGAATCTCTCTTTAAAAGCCGTACTTGTTGCTAGTTTTTGCCGTAGATATTTTTCATAACAGGGTAGCGTATCACCTCTAGTCTCATGAGTTTCAGAACACAAAATGCATCTAGAGTTAAGTTTAATAGGATTGCCCCAGTAGCCGCATTTCCCGTGTCCACCGCGACCAATATAAACCGTGTATGATTCCTTACGAAGGTTGACTACTTTCATTATCCCTCTCCCACTCATCCGCCGTAATTGACATCATGATGCTATCAATGAAAAGGTTTTGATCTTGACGATATACAGCTTGGCGCCTTATCCCTTCCTGGCGAAAGCCTATCTTTTTATAAAGTGTTAGCGCTGCTTTATTAGTTGATAGCACCTCTAGCTGCACTCTATTGCACTTAGAGTCTATAAAAAAATAATTCAACAACCACTTATATGCCTCACAAGCATACCTTTTGCGTCGATGATCCTTATGAATATCCACGCCAATTGTTGCTATCCTGTTGTCAAAATCTTGTCGTGCACGAGCATAGCCAACCATTACCGATTCATCATCTTTAATTTTATTTATGCTATAATACCGTGGGCTGCCACTAGAGATGAAGTCATCACCCCAGTGCTTCTTCCACCACATTAATGCTTGCGACAATTGAAAACGGCTATTATCATGAAGTTGATCTGCGCATTCATTCCTAATTTCTAGGAATATAGGAAGATCATCTATATTGAGTGCATCTAGTTCAATCATATTTTTTATCCAAATAAGCAATTTCGTCCATTTTTACTTTATCCAAATCTAAAGTTGAGCTTAAGCCTTGAGATCTCATACGAATAGTGATTAGCTCTTCGTGCAGTAATGCAGGAGAGCCATATATTTTTCCCATCCGATAATAAAATTCACAATCATTTAAATAACAAAGATTAGAATCCATTCTCAAATCACAGTTTTGAAACATTACAACGCTAGGAGATCCTATTAAATTCTCTCCATACGCAAGGCTAAGGTCACCAACCCAACAAGGCAGATGGGAATGATTCATATCATCATCATTATCATCAATATGATCACATCCAGCGCCCAACCAGCGGCGACCAGTTTCTCTTAAGCAAGTCACCATCGTGCTAATTGCTTTTTTTGTTTTCAGTATATCATCCTGAAACAACATCTTAATCAATGACCCTTTTGAAGCTTGATCAATAGCATTATTAAGATTAGCCACTGCGTTACCGTAGTTTTCATAATAGCGCGTATAACGTAATTTAAAAGGACGTTTACCCTCCTCGTCTAGCCAGTTATCCACAAGGTGCCATGAAACATCATCGTCTTTTGAATGATCAGAAATAATCACTGTAATATTTGGATAGTCTTGATCTTCAATTGAGGACAAACAGCATTCTAAGTACTCCAGGCTTCGCTCGCCTAAATTAGCGGTCGGAATACAGATATTTACTTCGGGTAAACTGTTCATCAGATCTCCTTCGTGGCATAAACGCATGGATGCGGATACCCAACTGGACCCATTACTGTCTGTTCGATCGTGTAACCATACTTATTTAGTAACCTTACGTGATTAGATAGGCAAGACAGCGCGCCCAACTCACCACCATGACCATTATTAGCTTGTAGGATAATCTCTGGGATATGCTCACTTGCATCTCTAATGATTTCTTCCATACGTTCAGCACCTAGATGATAAAGAACACAAGGCGCAACCAAGACATTGCACTGCGCCGTCTTTAGGTCTAGCGTCATAAGGTCTTGCTCGTGGAACGTGACATTCTTCCACTTCCTGCCGTGATACGCTTCGTAGATATTGCGCACCATATAGGCTTGTTGTACAACGCTTTGAGCGCCTAGGTCATGATTGTTAGGCTGTACGATGCCAAAACCACGGTCAAAACCATGCACATGTAGCGCACCGAGGTTTGCCATTTCTAATGAGAAGATACCAATATTACAACCAAGATCAAAGACGATTTTATCCTTAAGATCTGGCATCACTCTTCGCAATGTCAGATGCCATTTACGTATACCAGACGTGTCATCCTCTAGCGACTCTGGCCGATTATTAAAATGTGGATATGTTCTTGCTTGAATAGTGTGCTCTCCAATTTGAAGAGGCATATACCACTCGGGGAAGTTATCTTTATGAGTCTCGATGTATAGAGCGATAGCCGCATCGCGTTCTTTTAAACTCCCTTTGATAGACAGCCCAAAGTTTTTATGATCATACGTCATGTAATCTTCCTGAGTACCGGGGCATATATTACCCCTAGTTGATACAACCGCGTGGCTCTATGCACTCCGTCTATAATCACCAAGTCATCATCATGTAAGATAAAATCCTGATCATATGGTTTGCCTAGATACCGAGAGTCGTCATTCATTAAATGCTTAAAGCTAGCTAGTGAAGAATCGTAAAGATGATTGTTGGCAACTAGCCAATCTTTATAAGGCTTGGTCTTACCTAGGGTGTACTGATAATGAGGAGTGGCGTCAATAGCAACTATGCCCTCTCCTGGCATGCGTACTTTTAAATCAGCAATCTTAATCAAATGGATTTCTTCTACTCCCTTATAGCGCCTTATGTCACCTAACATATTGAGGACATACTTAAAGTAACCCTTCATGGTTGTCTTAGTCCTAATTTTTGCGCCCTAGCATAGAGGATTGGAAACTCGTCTAGAGTTCTTCCAGACTCATCCATCTTAGCTATAATGTAATTGTACTCCTCCCCTTTGCCGTCATCAGTAACTTCCGAATCGCTAATGCTATCATGTCGCATACGGATTACATAAAGATGATAAGGTAGACAGATTGGAGGGCCAATCTCTAAGCCTAGTCTATAGTAAAGCTCACAGTCCATATAGTAGAGTAGATTTTCATCAAAGTAAAGGTTGTTCACATTCTTAGGATAAAGCACAACGCTTGGACTGCCAATCCTGTTATACCCTAGCGCTAATGATCTATCCGTGATCCACGATGGCGAATGCGGGTTAAGCAAATCATCAACATCATCCTCCTCACAATGCCAACATCCACCAGCAGACCAGTCAGTATCAGTTTTTAACACGCCGACTAATTTATCAAGACCCTCAGACGTAAAGAAAAAGTCGTCTTGCAAAAGAGGCTTGATTAACTTACCAGCAGACTCCTCAATGGCATTATTTAAATTAGCCTCGCAACTACCCCTTCCCCTCTCGTTGCGAACATAAACAATAGGTATCCTAAATCGCCAGTCTCGACACAACTTGAAGATATCGTCATTAAGAGAATGATCTGATACCACAACCTCGTAATCTTTATAGGTTTGTATCTCCACACTCTCAAATAATTTCGTCAGCATAGAGACACCACGACCTCCCATCTCAAATGTGGGAGTACATATGCTTACTGTTGGTCGCTGCATGATCTTGTCGCTATAGAGATAGATGGGAATCGTTCATCTAGAATCTGAAGCTTAAGCTTCTTCCGCAGGGGGTTGATGGGACGTTTGTTAAACTTTTTCATCCAATCGACCTGATCTCGTTCAGCCGAACCTCCTTCAAATAACACAATAGCACCGTCATCTATTTGGGGTGCTAACTTTGTAAGAGTCTTCTCAATGATATCACCATCATTAGAAATATCCACATGCAACATATCAAACCTACAGGGATTTTCTAACCACTGATAGTAATTAGCTTCCCAAAGAGTAACATAGTCGGTCAATTCAGCATCATCAATATTCTTCTGAGCTATATCCATTGTAGTATGATTATAATCATATTTATCCCAAAGATCACAAGCTATAATGTGACCACGACCTCTATCGCGCAAACCTTTAGCCATGTGTATCGTTGAATACCCCTCGAACACACCGAACTCCACTATTTTTTGAGGCTCCCACCATACGACTAATTTATATAATACGTCACCTAAATTATTCTTTTCATATGATGACTTCATCACCAACCACCCTTGATGCAATTAACAATATATTGCCTGTGTTTTGGCGTCACCCACCAACCCACGGGGATACAAATCATATCCTGACATACGGCATCTAGATTCGGGAGCAGAGTGCGATATTGGTCCACACAAGAGTGTTTGTCATTACGGTCGTGGACTCTACTGACCTCTACTTCCTTTTTCTTCATCATCTTCATAAACCCTGCGCGATCCTCGACACGAATAGTATAAAGCCAATAAGCCGAATCAAACCCTTCTTTGTACTTAAGCAATGTCACACCGGGGATGTCGAGTAGCTCATTATTATAAAACCAAGCATTGCTCCTATGTGTTCTTAAAGTATCATCTAGAAGAGGAAGATTAGCAAGACCGATCGTAGCCGCGATGTCGTTCATGTTGAACTTATACCCCCATTTAGGAATATCGTTCTCACACCTAAAATCTGTGCGCGGACCGTCACGGTTAATGCCATACCAGCGCAGCAGCTTGGCTTCTCTATTCCATGCCGTGTAGGACGAAACTAAAGCTCCTCCATCCCCACATGTCAGATGTTTAATGGCTTGGAAGCTATAGGTAGAGAAGTCACCCCATCTGCATAAAGGCTCTTTGTGGAACGTACTACCTAATGCATGCGCGCAGTCCTGGATCAATGCAGGAAACACGCCTATCTTTTCTTGTGCTAGTTGCCTAATATCATCGATGCGATTCAAATCTAATGGATAGCCACCCCAATGAACAATAGAGATTGCTTTAGTTCTAGGAGTGATCTTACGCGCGAGATCATCTAGATCCATATTCATAGTAGTTGGATCAATATCTACCCATTTGATATGCAAGCCATTTGCCAAGATGGGAAAGTTAGTAGCTATACAGGTCAATGGTGTCGCTAGCACTTCATCGCCTGCAGAAATATCCTTACTGTCTTTTAATAATCTATAAGCTAAATGCTCTGCTGATGTCGCACTATTAGTTACGACTACAGGACGGCTGAACAGTTTGTTCTTTGGCGCAAGAAGCTTCTCTAGTTGCGCCTCAAACTCTTTAACCTTAGGACCTTCACCTATATAACCACTACGTAATACCTTAGCAACATCACTAGGGGCACGATCAGACATACGGACTTTAAAAAGAGGAATCATCGCCCCTCCATTATTGCCAAGCCTTCTTCCCAATCCTGCAAAGACTCTCTTTCCCAATAGCACATCACTGCACCATCGCAAGGCTCCCAACTATCAAACAAACGAAAGACATTAAGGAAGTCTCGACGATCATGCATCACTATCTTGCGAACCTCCCCCAAATCATCTAGAAATAGAATACCATAAAGCGGATCGATAGGAGGGTCGTCCTCTTCCATTTCTTGTAGTGCTTGTTCGTATTTGTCTATCATGTCGTTATTCCCTGTTCTTTAGTCCACTGAATAATACTCTCTGCCCTATGTTTATAAGTATGATTTGCGTGCACGTAATGCATTAGTCGCTTGCCAGCAGCTAACAACTCCTCTTCTTTATTATTCCAAGTAGCAAAAAGGCTTAGCCATTTACGAATGTCATAGTCATCCTTATACATAAAAATACTATCATGAAGCTCGATTGGTAAAAATTCAACAAAGTCCATATAGCTGGTATAATCCATAAGTAGGGTAGTGCCGCACCCTGTTGTTTCCCAAGGACGCCCAGGCACTAAACCCTTACAAGCGTCTTGATTATTATGAAACATAACGTGGTATTGATTAGTTTGACGAATCAAGTCATCACCAAATACGCCGTCGGCACTATGAATAAAGCCTGGCCTTGCCGCAACAGACTTTGCTAATGTAATGAGTCGCTTGCGCTCCTCGGTCATCGATCCAATAAATCCAAGATAGTACGCCTTCTTCTCGCCTTCTAGCTGCCTGTGAATCTGCGGAGAACATGCATAAGGTAAATGTAAAACCGGCTTACCAAATCGTCCGAACCCATCAGGTCCACAGAAATATCTATTACCTACTAGATAAGCATCAGCATTGTAAGACTTGGCGCGACCATAAGAAAGATCAGGATGATAGCTAACATCAAAATCCCAGAATAGCCGAGGCGTTCCTTTTAGATTCAATGAGTTTAATTCATACTGAGGGTATCCATCGTTCATCTCAGTAATAACAATTAGATCAAATTGACTAGTAGTTGCTTCTTCCGCGCCTAACCAACGATAAGGCTCGCTATAAAAATTTCCGTAAAAAGTACAGTCATGACCAGCCTGACGAAATCCTTCACAAAGTTGCTGTCCAGTACAACGATCAGGTTGTGTAAGAATAGCGCGACCAGTCACTAAAACTTTCATTATGACTCAAACCCCTCGCGTTCTGGCGCTCCGTGTTGTTCCATACATGCCACGTCTAAAGCAATCACCTTGCGGGGTGTGCTCAATGCCGCTTGAGACGCCTCGGGGTCAGCAGCACGAGACAATTGGTGTCGAGCTTCATGTAGATAATCCTCCATAAAAAGAATAAACGCACCTACCTCATGCAACCCCTTAGAGTCACTAGTTTCCCACTTACACTGGTATTCACGCTCACCATCAATCGCCGCATATACTTCTTCTCTGGTTGTCATACCTCTATTTCTCCTGCTATCCTTTGTATAATACTATTGAAATTCTTTTTAGTTTCATGGTCGCCAACATTTACAATCGGAATATTATGATCCATGGCAATCTTTATAGCTAGTCCTGTACCACCCTCAATCTTACCTTCTTCTGTCCAGCATACAACTACATCTGAGGGGCTTTTTAAATCTGCACCTAGAACCTGATAGACATTGCGCGACTTAATAAATTTGATAGAATCTTTAAGATTTTTGGCATATGGTTCATATTTATAAACCACCTCTAACACTTCATCTCTGAGTGGATGTGCTATAGCGTTGCCAAGCATTGATTTTTCTTTGTTGAAACCACTCCATGGAAGATAAACAATACAACGATGTCCAGCGCCAATTTCAAAGGCATAATCAGCCCCTGAAGCATGTCCCGATCTTAGCCACCACTTACGCTCTCTCGCTTCTTTTCCTAATTCTGTAAATAGCTCACAGAACTCTTGGGGGCATTGTCTAGATCCTATTCCGGTAATAATCATAATGTGATTGGACTATTTCGTCTGGCTGACACGACGTTAAACTTATCTCTGATTGCTTTTCCTAAATCAACACCAAGCTTATTTGCAATTAGATCAGCATAGGTCACAATATCTGCCAATTCATTGGCCATATCCTGTCTTAAGTCATCTAACGAAGGATCGCCTGGAAGATTACGCCTAGACTTTTTGATGAAGTTACATAGCTCACCAGTTTCACCAGCTAGAGCATTACCCCAGTCAGCCAAAGTCCAATCACTTTCACCACCAGCATTCTCGTTATTACGAGCTTCACTGGCTGCCCTTAACTCACTAAAACTCAGACAGTCCATATCAGATTCCTCAACATATTCAAATAGTTTTTGCTTAATTCGACCAAGGGGTTGGATATCCTCACACGGCACTGTAGATCCAAAGTGCTTATCCTTACCAAGGACGCCATAAGTAACCGCGCCCACTTTAGTGATTTCTACTACTTCACCAGTACGTGTATAAATTGCTTTATCTCCAACTTTTATCATATCACTCATAAGTATGTCTCTCCAGTTAATGTTTCATATTGTTCGACAGCCTGGGCGTGATCACCTAGCTCCCAGAATAAACCAGCCAGCTTGCTACGGAGGTAAAGCGCCGCGCACTCCTCATCATAATTCATCCCAATCTGGTTGGCGAGCACGTGTGGTCGCCTCATATATTGGTTCTTCTCGCCACATCCCTTAGCAATCGCCTCTTGATGTTTCCAAAATAACATTGCCATTTTGGCACTTAGGGCATAAGTTTTATAACCGAACTCTTGTTCCTCTGGACTCTTACAGTACCAATCAACTATCACGCCATCTTTAGGTTTATGAATCAAAGTTGGTTCGATATTCTCTTTAGTCAATATGTCTAGAACATCATATAGAATGTCCTCGCCCGATGGGTCATTATCACGAAGAACCCACGTAAATTCTACATAGGGCTCAAAGAAATGCCAACAATCTGGGATTGCCCAATGATTCATACGATCATACAACTTCTCTAGAACTGGAAAATACCGTCGGCAATCTTTGAAATTACTTTGATAATCAATATCTTCGCCGCCGAAATTTACTCTATAATTTTGTATCATAATCTAAAGCCTGTAAGGATGATAAGGGTGTGATTCCCTCAAAGTATTACCAGTAACAACTACGAACTCAGCTTTTCCACGCAATTCCACAATAGTGCGACAACCAGAATAAGAAAGGCCGCTCCTAATGCCAGCCTCAAGATTAGCAAGAGTGTCACTGACAGGACCACGGTAAGGGACTTTTGCAGATACTCCTTCGACGCGTGGCGTTTTGCCGCCTCTTTGTTTTTGCGCTTCCCGTGACGCCATCCCCCGGAAGGTTTTATAGGCTTGCCCATGTTCAACAATTCTCTCCCCTGCTGCTTCATCAGTTCCAGCTAGAAGAGAGCCCAGCATTACTGCATCTGCTCCAGCCGCCAGGGCTTTAACAATATCACCTGGATAACGAATACCGCCGTCGGCAATAATAGACCACGGCGCGGGTCCTAACGCTTTTCTGATCTCAATGATGGCGCTAAGTTGTGGAAATCCATGTCCGCTTACAACTCTAGTTGAACAAACAGAACCTGGACCAATTCCAACTTTAATAATATTTGCACCAGCTTCCACTAAGCGCCTCGCGCCTTGACCCGTAGCTACGTTACCAGCAATAATATCCATATCGGGATAATCTTCACGAAGCCCTGTGATAAGATTCATGACTCGTAGATGATCACCGTGCGCCACGTCTACACAAATCATATCAGGCGCGATCTCTTTTATAAAGCTGTGATGCTCGCCAGTAATACCTACTGATATAATGATTGGGACGCTATGCATAGTGTGACTACAATCATTAGCCCACTGCATTTGGTCTTCTAGATCAGCAAATCTATGCAACACCCCAGCACCACCAGCCAGCGCCATAGCAATGGCCATTTTTCCTTCAGTAACGGTGTCCATATTTGAGGAAAGCAACGGTAATTTCAACTCCAACTTACCAAGCTTAGTGCTGATATCTACATCACTTCTAGATGTAATTTGTGAATACTGAGGCACGAGAAGGACATCATCAAAACTATAAGCTGGTTTGTCTCTAAACCTCGCCATCATTAACCTCCCAAGGAAACACTAACCATCGGTCATCTACAATCGTGTGACAATGAAAATCGGTTTGAAACCCCGCGCCTTCGCGGCGGAAGAGAACTGCTGTTTTCGCCATGGGAAATAATTGCTTGACTATTTTAAAGGTTTCTCCCGAATCACATATGTCATCAATAACAACTAGACGATGCATGTCTTTTGGAGTTAGATGATCTAATGATGGTATAAATCTTACATTAAATTTATACTTTGTTTCTAATATGTGGGAAACCAGAATGGCTGGAATCATCCCACCACGAGGAATGCCATAAATTTTAACATCCAAATTACGTAGCGGACAATCCTTATCGTCAGCATCACCAAATGTTCTTTCAATCCATCTAGCAATCTTTAGAGAATAAACTTCAATATCAGACCAGGGTACTGGAATTATCTGTTGATTAATTTTGATTGTATTATTTGGCATTAATTTTCCACAATTCTTTGAAACGCAATATGATGTTCTGGATGCAGCCTCTCTTCGTTTGGACCAATAATCGCACCTACAAAATCGTCATTGATACGTGGTGTAGGAAATGGTTTGCAATTAGGATGAATGTCACTACAGGCTAATACTTTATGATTCACTAAAGGCCAGATATTATCTTTAAGAAAGTCTTGATCACACTGCCAGGCATCTGGATATTGATTTACAAACTGATCAATTAAAGTTTTCATCTCAGGACAAGCATGTTTTTTCATACCAAACATGCCTCCCATTAGAGCTTGAGAAGGATTAAAATGATATGGGTGATCACCCATTGAGTGGACCAAAGAAGGTCCATCTAGCCACTCTTTGACAGCGGCAGCCTCTCTTTCACTTAGGCGTGAGTCGCAGTCGCGAATAATCGTACATTGATTTTTTTCATTATTAATTTGTAAAAATCTCGCGAACATGCCCTTCCAGCCATTCATTTCTTTAGGCATCGTTAATATCTCAGTATTAGTTTTAGCATTAAGAAATTGAAGCTCAATAGTTGGTACAGTGTTATAATCTATATAAAATACACAAATCCATCCTGGATAAATTTGTTTAGCTAATTCAGCATTACGAATTGCACCTATGACATACTTGGGATTATCTCCCCAAAGAGAAAAAGAAATTACACGTCTTTCCATGTCTTGCCCCTTTTAATACCGCTAATAGTACTTGGAGAAACATCATAACGTTTGGCAATCTCAACATTTGAAAACCCTAATGCAATTTGATCTTTAATATCCCAAACTATATGTCGCGTCAATTTACTCCTACCATTTAGTTCTCCGCTTTTACGAGCGTTCAATTTATTTCTATTTAAAGATCTCATGATTTTTAGTTTCCCTTGATCTTTACCGTCTAATTTAATATGAGGCCAGGTCCTACCATTAATAATGTTATTTACAGACTTAATAGTTCTACCAAATTTTTGAGCAATCTCACTATCAGAACATCCATTGATAGCCATAAGCAACATTTGCTTAACATCTTGAGTAGATGACTTGGCTCCTGGTGATAATTCCCCCAATCGCTTGCCTTGTTGTGCTTCGGACATTCGTTGTCGAGTGATGTGTGATGGTTTTGCTTTTAACTTAGCCGCCCGTGACATCTTCATCCTAGTTTTATTTGTTACTGTTTTTTGACTAGCATCTCTAGAATTGTTATATCCCAAACGATAAAATCTGTTATCATTACAACTAGCAAATAGCATAGTGTCCAAATAATACTGTTCACGTTGTTCTAATTCATTTAAATTACATTCTTCTAAAATTTCAAAAACAAACACATTAGCTCCATCTTTATACCATGCATATTGCAATCTACTAGAATGATGCCTATGATATTTTATATCACCTTTATGTCCTCGCCACCTGGCAACAATGTCTATAGAGCTACCTATATAAATCTTGCCATTTTGAGTATTCCGTATTTGATAAACACCATGCTTCATGCTATTTTTACCCATGAGTCCTGCGCAAAATAAGCTTTAAAATATGTCTCTCCATTACGCCGCGCCCAAAATACAAACGGTTCATCAATAGTGAGAACAACAGGTTTGAAAAAGGGGGTGGCGCATCCACTAGCAAGTATGGCTACAGCAGCGGCTGACTCTATCTTCACACCTTTATGATTCATGCTGAATTTATCTTGTTGCACAGCCTCAAGAACTCTCACCATATCATGAGGTGAATTCATATCAACCATCCACGAAACATCTATAACTTTATCATACTCAATGGACGGAAACTCTACACGATCGAATACATCACAAACATGTAATGGGAGATCATCTAGCTCAGAGAGTAGTGAGGGCTCGGCCTTGGTTATATAGATGTCATCTCCTCCAGACTTAATCTGCACGATAGGCTGATCATGTTTTGAGGAAACGAAAAAGCTAAGGTTTTTTGATAGATAGGTTCCTTGGTATTTGTCTTTAATGGTGATTTCTATGCCGTCCCATTCAAAGACAAGCTTTAGAATAGATGCTATGTATATCACTATCGAACCAGGGGGCTCATTCGCAAGAACGTGTGAATGATCCTGAAGGACGATATCAAAACCATGCTCGGCAAGGAAAGCATTAACTTCGGCTGCTGAGTACGCAGTGAGTCCGAATAGTTCTTCATCAGAAAAGTCAGATAGCAGATGGCGCTTCCTAGCATACTCTAGTAGAAACTCTTTCTGCTTATCATTTACCCATTCCCATTTTTGAAAACCGTCGATACATTTCATTAAAGGAATGTTGCTGACGACAATCGTTTTGTCTTTAGTTGTTATATCATTCATGAGATCTAAAATACCTTTGAATTGCCAAGGCTATTAAAATAACCCCCGCAGGTAATAGGACTACGTGCTCCTTAAAAGCTTCCAATTGCTCAGGTGTCCGTGGTCCGTTGCTTGGATGTGGTAATAACGTAAACGGATAGCAAAGCGCGACAACACCTAGTGCTAAGAGCAAAACCTCAAATAGGACTATGCAGACACTGATAAGTCTCGTCATACCTCTATTATGCGTCGATTAAACGAATTCGGATAGAAAATCCTGATATTTTTTATAATACTCAGGAGACTCCACTTTGGTTTTAGTCTCAAAGTCACGCATTGAGAGGCCACTAGGATAGAAAGTAGAGATAGCGCGCAATGCTTCAAAGCTGCTTCTCTCCTTATCTGACTGTTCTAACGAGTCCTTTCTCTGGTTGTATATACTAAAACAGTTGGGGATAGAGACACCTATTGCACCTAGAGAAGTAAAGTATAGTACGAGCCAGTAATCAAAGGCCGATCTATACTCAGCGCCTGCGCGAAACACAGTTGGCCAATCCACAACATTGCGCAGCGCATTATCCCAATGTACATGCACGCCACAGCGAAAGAATTGCTGTAGGTCGTGCTCTGTATACGGCGGCGGATAACCCTTGGCTGTGGTTACGCCATCAACCCGTGTTTCATAACCACCGTAATAAAAACGCTTATTAGTATCTGATTGAATACTTGCATCTAGTGCAGCTTTAATAACTTGAGTGCCGCGCCAAGGATACGACCTATCGTCAGAGTTAGAGTTGCAAACAATTTTACCCTGAGCCTGCTGCCATCCTATCATCCACGAGGTGCCATAATTTGTGCGCGTGGGCTGTTCTATAAGCTTAATTCGCGGATCTAGTTGCTGCCAGCGTTTGATGATCTCAACACTACTATCAGTGGATGCACTATCTACAATGATATGCTCAAAGTCTTCATCACTCTGTTGTAGGAGATTACCAATTAATCCATCTAGAAACTGCTCACTATTAAAACAACTAGTGATATGAGAGATATTAACCATCAGTCTTGTAGATGAAACAAAAACACCACGCTATGAATATCATGTGGGAATTTCTCGACCCGCATCACACGTGGATCGCTACCAACCTTGGCAATAATCTCTAAGAAGCGACCGCGCCTCTTTTCGTTCTTGAGGTCGTCTGGAGATGGCCAGACTGATAAAGTAGGATCGCCCGCATTGATGGCTTCAGTCACCCAACGATGACGCCTTGGTTTCTCTGGAAGTTTAACAGTCATTATACATCCACGGTATTGAAAAAGTTAACATATCCCTGCTTGCCTTCTAGATCATAAATCCAACACACTGGGACGTTTTCTAAGTTGTAGGGCTCAGCGCTCTTATAATCCTCGAATGTTTTATCTTGTAAATGCGCATCTGACAACACCACGCCCTGCCCCTGCCAGGCTAAATGCTTTGCTATGATAGGTGGATGATCTCCACTAAAGAGAAGCACTGTATTTAGATCTTCTGTTTTATCAAGATACTCATCTGTTTGTCCACCACGCGCATAAGCCCCCACGTCTCCATGCTTATCCTGACCTAGCTCTTTGTCATAAAAGTCTTTCTTCGCTTGGATATCTGCTTCGTCATTTCGACAATACGAATAATGATACACCACAAAATCCTTCAAGACAAATCGACGATTCTTATACTCTTGACTAAAGTAAGTGCAAATTCCATCCTTGTCTCTGGCAACTGGGTGATTTTGGTAATGCATCCCCGGATGGAATTTGATAAATCTTTGATGTTGCTGACCCCAGTCGCCGCTTGGTTTGCGTATATGACTAGCGTCACGCCAGAAGTGATAAAAACCCGCAGGCACAAACTCGGTAGCCCAAGGCTCTACTGTAATAGCTTCGCGCAACTTATCAACTACTTCAGGCATAATGAATTCATCAGCATCAGTGATCAGCATCCAGTCACCATCTTGCATGTACTGAAAGAACGTATTCTTTAATTCTTCCAAGTCAGCCCAAGGACGATCGATTTGTACAAACGTGATCTTCTTGTCTGGATCTTTATCAGCCTTAATCCGCTTGATGATACTAACAGTATCATCTATAGAATGACCGTCAGCAGTAGCTTGCCCCGCGTCTACTTTGTTTTGAACGGCGCCTTCCACGATGACAATTCTATCGACCTTATCATAAAGCTGCATTACGCAGGGTTCAATCAAATGTTCCTCGTTCACACACTGGATCACCTGAGTGATCCTAGGTTTAGAATCAATAGCATCACAAATAGCGGAAATTTGGTTGGGTAAATTACGTGAAAAGGGATTATCTATCTTTTGTTCCATTTTTTTATTGGCTTTCTTATAGCGCGTTCAATTGACCATCCATGCCTATTAATTCTCGCATGAATTGTTTGATACGGTAAATGATTTTTATCACAATATTGTTTTAAAGTTGTAATACTGTCTACAAATATATTATCTCTTCTGTTATTATTTTGTTCTTTAAACGTCGCCCATCTACAATTACTGGGCTTATAATTACCATTATTATCAATGCGGTCAATCGAATGTTTATCAGATGGCGCCAGACCCATGTCTTTTAGAAAGTTTTCAAATGATTGTAACCATTGATCACAAACATTAATACCCCGACCACCATAATGAGAGTATGCGGGGTTATTTGCATTATAACATCTGGCTTTTATACCATGCCAAATATGATACTCTCTAGACTTTGTCATTCCATGAGTTCGTCTACCCCGTAAACGATTTTCCTGCTGTAGACAACCACAAGATTTGGTTTTACCAGATCTTAGCTTATCAGACACAACAACTGTAGTATTATCACAATCACACTGACATTGCCATCTCGTCCTACCGGTCTTAGTATTTGATGATCTAGTTAACACAACTAGTCTACCAAACCTCTGTCCAATAAGATTAATCGCTTTTGTCATTCAGATATCGGCATAGACTTATTTAATTTGCCATTATGATAAATAATATCCTTATCATAATTATCTTTCTTAATTTCATATGATAACGAATTATCATCATTAATAATACGCATAACGTTATCACACGTGCCGCCAAGTGCTACTAGCACGTCTTCAAATGCGGCACCATGAACGATTAAACGATCTGAGAAATATTCTATCTGTAATATTTTAGACATCAGTTGCCTCCAATATTTTAGCAGGTGCTATATTTTTAATTACATCCAGCATTCTTGGCCCAACTACCGAATGATCAAACTCCATTAAGTTTGGGGCGGGTTGAACTTCACGATTATTAACCACTAGTTTCATTTTATACATCATTGAGCTAATTGAAGGCTCGGCAATCAAGTCAAAGCTTGTGTAAAGATCAGGATCACCATGCGTCTGACCCACTAGTGGCTCTAGTGAATAGTCTACTGGATGAACATTGGCACGCACGCAGGCACCCCCACTACCAGCAGATTCTCTACGGCTGACTTCATCAACTAAAGAGAACTCTCCCATCCCGCCCCATAACGTGGTTATTAATTCGTTTCCATAAGCCAGTGCGTCAAATGCTGGAATGTTCCAGCCTTCTCCTCGACTGCTACATACATATGCATCACCCGTCGCATGGATCTTTTTCATTTGTTCATCAGTCAATGTATTAGTAATCAACATGACTTGTGGATAGCCCTCCGGGGGCAATCTCATTCCTGCTCTGACATTATCAATATATTGTAGTAGCTGCTGACGTTCTTTATCACGATCTCTCATATTGATGTATGTCTTTAGAATCAACATCACGTCGTCGCGACGACCATGAAAAGCTCCAAAGTATGATCGTAATAAAACATCAATACCCTTCTTGCTAGAGAATTGGCTAATGTTATAAAAGATAAAACGATCCTTAAGGATATTAGGGCTACTAGGAGCAGAAATAGGCTCCACGCCCTCCAAACTATAGCTAGGAATATCAAACGTGTGCGGCACTTTATAAATCGGCACCTTGACTCCGCAGTCATTAAAAGCATCGACACTTGCCTGACAGAAAGTAATAACAGAATCAAATTGATTGAGTTTATCTACCCAATACTGTGGGATTCTAGTTGTTTCCCATGCCACAATGGCGATATTAACCTTGCCCTCTATAGGGCGCATTTCATTTGGTGTTAAATGTTGAATCACAACATCTACATTATTGAGATCACGCTTGAGAAGTTCCCTTTCAAGATCAGTCACTTGGTAGCCAGTACCCGTATCTGCCTGGTCGTAGCGTACTGGTCGTACAACTAGATCAGCACCCGCCTCGTGCAAGGCTCGGATGTAACCCCTAGCGGCTACAGCGTAGCCACTAAAATCTCTTACGGGAGCGATATAAAGAATTTTCATATTATAATTGCCTCAAACGCGTCGTCAGATTTTGTAGTACTAGCCGGGATAGCCTTTTGGCCAGCCCGTAGTGTCTCAACCTGATTTTGTGCTTCTGCCTGTTGGCGGAAATATTCTGCGATTTCATTGCGGGTCTTCCCGGCTGGTACACCCCTCTGCAACTCGACTGCAAGTTTTTGCATCCAGTTACGATGCCCCTCTTCGTCGATATCATTCATGCTATAACCTAATAGTCTCGTATAACACCAAACAACAAAGTCAGAATCATTAAGATCTAGAGATGGCTGGGTGGTATCAATATCAATCAATGACAGCTCTTTATCCCATGTAGTATCACGATCTAAGGGAGTGATATGATCAAAAATAAACTCCCACTCCTTCCAATTCTTATCCCAATCATAATGTTCCTCGGCACATTTCCGAGCGTCTAAACTCATTTGTGCTAATTCCTCAGGAGAGCTAAGCATGCCAGCGATCTTATTCATACAGTCTTCCATAGAAGTTGCTGCGCGCCAAGTAGTGGTCTCTGGTTCATAATATAATTGCGAAACCTTCATAGCTTTACCACCTAGATGAACATTGTAGGTGTCTTTATTGATATGTTCATAATTAGGGATGCCGCCCTTTTCAGAAAGAGCGGCGTAATCTGTTACTAGTGCTGGCACGCCACACGCCTTGCCTTCCTGAACTGGCATTCCACAATTTTTAACACTAAATGTTCCAAGCGAGTAACTAGAAACCATGTCACTATCCTCACTTGATTTATCAATAGTAAGATTGTATGTAAAATCATCATAATCAGAATCTTTTATGTTTTTAATTTTGTAATAAATGTAACCATTTTTTATCTTAATTTTAAAAGACTCTCTTGTATGTTTGGTAGGTTTATACCCACTGTTTTGTGCTTTTGAAGACTCGATCAAAACATCAAACAAGTAAGCCTGATGACCATAAACCTTTACGACATATTCTAAATTATTTCGTTTAGTTTTATAAAGATATGTTACAATACCAAAACGAGCAAGTAAGTCTCGCCATTGATATGCCAATGTTTGAGTGTGGGTAGTAAGTGATCGATGACTCATTTTACCCGTTGAAACTAATGGCTTCTCTAGAGTTCCATCTCCATCAAACCAACCACCAATAAATTCTCGCTGAACATCCTTTGGAGCTTGCATAAACTCTAATGGAATCTTTTTATCTTTGGTATTGTAACCAAATAATGATCCTAATTTCGCACTAAAAGCGTGAGAGCTAAAAGTTAACTCTCTTCCATTATTCTCTTTAGGTCGATCATAAACTTTAACACCTAGATCAGCAGCGAGGTCATATACTGATTGCGCCATCTCTGGATTGTCATCTTTAGATAAGGCTATGCTAACGTAGTGATTAGTGATTGATCCTTCTGCGATATATACACCAAGAAAATATCCATGTTTTGCAAGATCAACAGAATTAATAGTTGTTTTTGTAGGATATCCATTAAAATAACGTTCTGATTTATGATGCATTTTACCATTAATCATAACATTATCCTCGTCCTCTAATTCAACGATCAATTCATCACGACGAAGTTCTGTCATATCAATTGGACGTATTACATAGTCATCTAATGTTAACTCATCAGCTCGTTTCTTTTCTGTAGGTGAAATATAAATCTTATGATTCTTTGTAACAATAACAGAATTAGGATCACCCGCAACGTTGATTTCTATACATCCAGGATTATCATTTTCCCAAACGTCATGCACTGGAGCCCAATCACCTTTATGATTCAAAATCGAATCGCCAATTTTCATCTCCTCAATTGGCTTTAATCCTTCGCTAGTTGTTATTAAAGTTCCTTTAGCAAAACATCCTTCTGCAATGCTCATCTGCACCATCATATCAGCCATGCCAAACACTTCTGATAGCTGTTCGCGAGTAATGCCAAAGCCCGTAGTGGGAGTGCGAGCGCTTTGTTGTCCGCAACTAGGACACATAATGACAGGGCCATTTATTAGCGTGATAGATGGCGCAATAAATACATCTCCACATGCTTGATTTTGACACATGAATGTCGAATGGATCTCCTGCATAATGCCTTTACGACTAACGGGAGCGCCATGATATCCTGTTTGAATACGCTTGATCTCTCTAGGAAAGTCAATCGACAAAGTATTATCTGGCCATGCAGAATGCATTAACAAGATAGACTTTTGTATCATGTCATTATCTGGATATTTATTCTTCATCATGGCAAAAGAAGAGATTACTTCCGCGATCCGCTTGCGCGCTTGATTCCTTTGCACTAAAACGATGATTGGAATATCAGGTTTAACACCCCATTTTTGCTTTAACTTCCCCTTCTCTTCGTTAGTCCGTGGATAAAACGTCTTAAGGTCTACGCCAGGACGCAGAGGCTTGGGGTGTAATTTACCATGCGGTCTATTAAGACCAACAAACCCAGGTTTCTCTGGGGGATCAAATTTAAACTCCAACCTAGGAGAAGACTTACGCAAGGAATCAATACCAAAATCGGAATATGCCATTACATAAGTAGCATCAATATACGTTCGAATCCATTCTTCTCTCTGAGGGATAGAATCCACTGTTGGCATAACCAACCAACCAAAGTATTTCCTAAATGGACTTCGCTCTTGGAACGCCACCATCCACCAGTCTCGAATATCAATAACGATGTCGGGACGAAAATCAGCTAGAACAGCATCAAACTTCCAACGTCCAAATTGATTAGTATTCTGCCCAGGTTGAGCGGGGTCTTCCTGATTGAATGCCGCCTGCTCCTCGGGTGTGAGAGGGTTATTACCGTAGAATTTCCACTGACCTTTAATGTGGCTTGCGATCCTTGGGTCATCATCACCAGCGTACGAACCAAGCTCGGCAAGCTCATACTTATTAGTTGCAGCTAGTCGAGGCAATAGCTGATCATAAATGTTAGAAAATCCTGTGTTGAGGAACGACGCCTCTCCAACAAATAAAATACGTTTCTTGTAACCTTCTTTACTCTCGATACCCATACGATTCCTCGCCGATCCTACTTAGTAATCCTGACCCCATGCCAAAATCTTGTCACGAATGGATGCTTTAATTGTATAAAGATGAGAACGGCTCATCTCCATTTCTTTTATAATTTCATCCATTGAATAATTATTGACGACTAAATTGATAAATTGCATTTCTGATTCAACTAGACCAATCTCTTCAAGTACCTTAAAGATACTCTTTTCTTCAACCGAAGCCTCAGCTTCTACATCGATTTGATTAATGTCTACAGTATGACTTTCAACTAGTCCCAATAGAGATAAAAATGTGGCCCGGGTTTTAATCCCGAGCCGAGTCATGATAACTTCGTCCTTCAACCCCTCGCCGCGCATTCTAATAATGGCATTAGCTTGACGACGCACCTTCTCATCCACAGTGAAAACACTAGAGAATGAATTAGCTTGCTCTAAAAGAGCGCGACGGACACACTGACGAATGTAAGATGGTAAAGAACCAACTGATGGATCATATGATTGGAGTGCAACTATCAATGCCAAAGCACCAGTTTGTTGTAAATCTTGAACGTCAACAACTGATGGATTATTCACCACAACAGAATTGATCAATGATCTAATCAATCCACGATGCTGTGCACAAACCTTATCAACAGATTCTTCCATCTTATACAATGTTATCACAACCAACCTTACTTAGTAAGGAATATCAGCAGTTTGTTCAGCCGAACCGCCTACGCGCACTTCACCACCACTCTCACTATTATTATCACCAGAGGCTTCGCTACGACGAAGATTTTGAGTAGCAGTAATAGTACTTACATTTAGCTGCCAACGGCTACGCTTGTCGCCATCCGCGTTAGTAAAGGTGTCCTGCTCAAGATCACCAGTTACAGAAATCCCAAACCCCTTACGAAAATCGCGCATAATATCTGCACGCTTACCCCAAGCAATACAGTCGAAAAAATTCGACTTCCGATTATCAGCACGCCCACGATTAAAGGCTACTGTGAAGAGAGCCCGTTGCTTCTCTGGGTTCTCCTCTCCTTTGATTACAGGGTCGCCCGTTAGACGACCCACAACTAGTCCGAAACCTTGATCCATTGTTAACTCCCTATTGACTTGGTTTTTTCACCGCTAAAAAGACTCCCGAAGCTCGTATTTGAATAAGGCTTAAGAAATCATCTAAAATACCTTCCTCCCTTGCTAGGTCTACGAGGTCTTCATTTAAGACGTTGATCTCTTCATACATAGCATAAAGTTTTAATAAGCTATCTTGTTGAGCTACTAGCGCCATAATGTCAGACTCGTTCCCTTGAAAGGTTGGAGGCAAAAATTGTACATCAGGGATCAACTCCCCGAAATGATTAATAATCTTTAAATCTTCTTTCGAAAGTTCAAAGGTTCGTATCAAACTATTAAGGATGATCCGCACAAATTGTTCTGCAGCAACCTCAGTAACTACGATAGGATGCTGGGCAAAAGATGTCATAAATCCTGTTGACCCATCTTCATCAAAAACACACCACTTAAATTCCATGGTTTGTTTTTCTTCGCCATCATAAATGGCAATTTTGATATCACCGTGGATACCATCAATAGTTGTGACAATTTCAGCCATATCCCTATTATGTGTCAAAAAAATAAAATCGTGCGCTATTTCTCGATTTCTTCTTTAATTACTTCACGCTCTACCACAATAAGCGGGAAGCGCAAGCTAACCCAAACAGGACGCCACCCGTCTTTGGAAAGCTCAGTCAGAAAATCATAATAGCCAGCCTCTTGCCAGAACAAGCTCGGATCCTGTCCTACCTCCATTGCCTTCTTTTCTAGATGCACTAAAACTTGATCTGGCGCCCTAACTTCTTTATATTCCATATACTTCATTACAATAACCTCATCTTATTAATGATTAATCCACCGCAATCAGAAACCTTTCCTCTCGCTAACACTACATCACCTGCGTCAATGCCAGCAGTTTTTATGTCATCATACAAATCAGGGAAAGCACAAGAGCCATCTAGACTATAAGTGGAGTCACTTAGCGTAATAAATGCCATCTGACGACCTTGCGTTTTACCGCGCTTGACCGTCACTTCCCTCATATCCTCTACAACAACACAAAGATCAACATATCCCCCAACGGGAATCTTACCAGCGCCCAGCTCTATACAAGTGTTACGCGCGCCGCTCATAGCTACATTGAGATCAGCCATACTGCCAGACAAAGTGGCTCCTAAGTAATGCTTTTCCCACATTAGAATCTGAGCGATGGTATCCCTACGTGGTTCTTTCTGGAAGTCTTTAATTAATTCTCTTAATTTAAGACGTCGATTTACATTAGGAACCTTGATTTTATTTGCCTTCCGCGACTCTATCGTGCTCTCGTCCACCAGGGCCTCCAATCGCTCCAGGAACGCCCCTGAGAGACCAGCCAGTTGCTCACGCTCTTTGTCTGTCGTGGCAGCCCAGAGGGTATACTGAGCCTTCATGCTCCTTCTAGAGACGCCAAAGCTATCCAATGCCCCGGCACAAATCAACGCCTCAATAACCTGCTTGTTCATCTTATTAGCCATGGCTAATCTTAAAAAATCAGCAAAGGATTGTGCTTTACGGCAGGCTTTTATAGACTTGAGCGCTGAGTTGCCAACATTCTTAATATGTGAGAAACCATAAGAAATCGTAGTATCATCTATAATAGTAAAATCTGTGTCGCTCTTCACTAAAGATGGCGGGGTAACATCAATATCTTTTAACTTACCGTCATTAATGAACAACGCTATAACATCTTGCGGAGTTCTCTGCTGGTTAGCCTTATTTTTGGCATGCCTAAGATTCGCGCATATGAATTCTAAGAAATAATTAGCTTTAACCCAAGCTGTCCAATAAGCCACAACAGCATATCCTACAGCATGCGATTTGTTAAATCCATACCCAGCCTGTTTCTCAATCCAACCCCAAATCTCATCAGCTACCTCAACTGGTACAGTCTTTTTAGCACCCTGTAAGAAGCGCGCCTTCTTCTCCTTCAGCTCTTCAGGCTTCTTTTTAGCCACAACCTTACGAACTATATCAGCTTCTTTAAGATCCATACCAGCAACAACCTGGCAAATAGCCATAACTTGTTCTTGATAAAGCAAGATACCTAGAGTAGGTTCCAAAATTGGCTTAAGGATAGGATGGATATAGCTTGGATTTTCCTCTCCCTTCTTAATTTTAGCATAAGTCTCCGCCATCCCCGTATCCAAACACGCAGGACGAATAATCGCTGTCAATTCTGCAATCTCTTCAATATTAGTTGGTTTACATTTCTTAGACCATGACTTACCTAAGTTCGATTCTAGTTGAAAAACCCCTTGAGTATGACCATGTAGTAGTACCTCAAAAACTTTCTTATCATCTAGCTTTAAATTATTCAAAAACTCTTGAGGTTTAGGCATATCCGCATGCTCTACGTGACGAGCCTTGATCATTGCAAGGGCAGACCTAAGAACATCTAGAGTAGCGAGCCCTAACATATCCACCTTCAACAACCCAAAAGTATCAATGGTATCCATGTCCCATCCACAGATCATTTTTGGCTTATTATCTTCACCCTTCGCTCTTACCAAAGGTATACCAGCATTATCAAAATCATCATCGGCAATAACAACTGCAGCGGCATGCACCCCAGAAGTCTTATAGCACCCCTCTAAACGTTGGGCGATGTCAAACAGCTCCCTCCAGGACGTTGTTCGAATAACCCTTCCATACCTTTTAATGTCAAACTTGTCATCATCCTCCGCATACTCTTTAAGCTTGGGAACTGCCTTAATGGCTTCTGCCAAGCTAATGGAAGTATGGTCATCATTCTTAGCTGGTATCAATCCAGCTATGATATTCTTGGTATTTTCATCAACACCCGCGACTTTAAAAACATCACGTACTACTTGTTTAGCACCTAGAGAAGAGAGGGTAACGATTTGCGCCACTCTCTTTTCTCCAAAGCGTTTGCGGATATATTCAATGACTTCGTCACGGCGGCTCTTCTCCACGTCAGTATCAATATCTGGCATCGAGCCAATACGCCCAGCGTTATAGAATCGCTCCCAAATCAAATCATACTGAATAGGGTCTAGCTGTGTGATCCCGAGGAGAAAACTGATAAGACTGCCCCCAGCACTGCCACGACTGGGGCTAAGCAGAATGTCATTATCACGACAATAGTCCGTAATATCAGAAACAATAAGAAAATAATCAGCCAGACCGGCTTGCTCAATATCAGCCAGCTCATGCTTAGCTCGTTTGGCATATACTTCATTCTTATCCTCAATTTTACGACGCGTCCAACCCTTGCGCGCCCTCTCTTTTAGTATTTCAATAGAAGGGCGTGGGTCTGTAGTGGGATATTTGGGTAGTCGCATCTGATGAAGTGGTAGTGTAACATTGCATCTAGAAGCAATCTCATGCGTCTTATCCACTTCTGCTTCGGTAAGATCCGAGCCCTCCAGCCATTCCTCTCTAGACTTAATGTAGAATTCTTCGGTCGAGAATCCACTCTCTCCTGCTGGAACTCCAGCCTTACCCCACGCTATTGCCTTTAAAAAACCGTGCGCCGCAGCATCTTCTTTATATACGTAATGGGAGTCTTGGGTTGCTACTACTGGTAGATTAAATTCTGCTGCCATTTTACGCAGTCGGTCATTAATAATAAGCTGCTCTGGAATACCTCCATCTTGCACTTCTAAGAAGAGGTTGTCTGAATCAATTATCTTTACTAGCTCTCTCAAGTATTCGTAGGCTTTTGGTATATTGGCTGCCTCTTTTAGTACAGACTCCTCACCTGGTTTTGCCCACGTCATCTTATCAAATAACCAATATGATACAGGGCCAGCCATACAAGCTGTGAGAACAATCAATCCTTCTTTATGTTCAGCTAGATCCTTAAAGTCAATTCGGGGCTTGTAATAAGTGTTTTCATTAGCTCTAGTTGTCAATCGTACAATATTATTCCAACCAATCTCATTCTCAGCTAGTAGAATAAGGTGATGAGCATGCCTAGTTTTATTCGCGTGATCATCAGTAAGATAGGCTTCCATACCCATGATGGGTTTGATGCCTACCTTTTTACACTCTTGATAAAACTCAACACAGCAAAATATATTACCATGGTTGGTAACCGCCAAAGACTCCATCCCTAATTCTTTTACTCTAGCAACCAATTTTTTTATAGAAGATTGACCATCTAAAAAAGAATGACGGGTATGACAATGTAAATGCGCCATTTTTTTGTCAGACATTAATAAACCTCTTAAATTTTTCACGTTTTCTTTTCATACATATTATATTATTATCATAATAAATGTTTTGTGCGAATCTTTTAGCTACCTGATTACCAGAAGCCCTCCAACGCCAAGTACCTTTCAAAGACATACGAGAACATGTGCCGAACTGCATAACGTTTAAAATATAATCAACTATTTTAAAATTACCAGCTATTTCAACACAGGTTTGATTGCGAGCTTGATGATAATAAACACATCCATCACCATCAAAAACGCCTCTTATAAAATCAAAATCATATCTTGAGGGAAATTTTGGTATCCTATTTAACTTAGACTTACGGGGTTCAAATCCTTTTTGAAAAAGAGAATCATAAAAATCTGCACCGTAAAATTCTACACGATCATATTTATTTTTCTGAGTACGAATTGGATGATTAGATTCGAGCGCATTTAAAAGCGTCTTAATAGACAATCTATCTTTTTTATGAAGTGAAAAAATAACATGTTTAGGATGAGTCTTGCTATTAAAAAGACATCCGTCAGCCCAAAGAAAGCCCAACCAATAAGCCTTTTCAGCCGAATCAATATTATCAAAGTAATGTTTATTATAATTATATACCATCACTTTGGTCGCTCAATTTTTCTTCCTTGCCTTCGCCATATTATTCACTTATTCTTATATTTATCAAACATATAATCGCTATGTTCTTGCACGAGTTGTGCGTCATCCATATGAATTCCGTCTACGTTTAATGGAGAGACCGTAGGCATAATACATTCAATGAATAATTCATTAGTATCATCACGCATGATAATCCATAATAGATTGTAGCGCAGATCACCAAGAATAGTCCAAAGCATATGAGGGTTGTGTGAGCCTATCGCGTGGTCAACGTAAGCGGCATATTCACACGACTGCAGTAGCTCATCAAGAGATTCTTGAGTCCTAATCATTAGAGTCTAACTTTTCTTCCTTGCCGCTACCATAATCCTTATGCCTATCCTCGCTCCGGTCGCCGCCTATCTGCTTGTTGATCTTATTAAGCACGCGCTTACGATGACGGTCTTCCATTTTGTTTTTAAGTTCTTCTTCGTGTTTTTTGGCGTGGTCTGGATTATTCTGTTGCCAGCGCTCCATACTCACGTAACCTTTATTTCCACCCAAGACGCTTGGTGCCTCTATTATGTGTCGATAAAACGAAATCGAGTTGCATTTCTCACATTTTTTACGCTTGAGCCTGTTATCCGCAGTTACCTTATTATCATATTCACTAGCGGCAAATATCACTTCTAGATCTGCTTGGCAAGTCCTACATTGAAAGTTATAAATCATTTTTTAATCTTCTACAAAAGCTCGATACAAACTACCGAAACAACGATGAAAGGGGTCGCCATGATCTTTACCATTACCTACTATATGCCAGGTGAGCGTATGCGCCCATTCATGCATGACTGTATCAAATTGTGAATTCCATGGATAATTTTTATTAATAAGGATTTTATAATACGAATTGGGTTTACCCTCGTTTACCATCCAAACTATACCATGAGGAGCGTCAGGACCCAAAAGGTCTTTTGTCACACGACGAACACGCACAGGGAAATCTGGTGGGAAGTATTTACGCAATAAACGTAACAACAACCTAAATTTTTGATCAACTGTCATATCTTTAGGCTGACCCCATAAATATTTACAGCGTGGATCTTCCATCATCTTTTGGGAGGGTTGGGATTAGAGCCGTCTAAGCCGTTTAATAATTCTTTCCATTTTTGATCACAGAATGGACGATTACATAGATGTTTACAATACCAGTCTTCTCCACGACGCTTGATTGAGCGCGCATCTTTAATTTTATGATAAAGCTCAACCACGTATTGCCGCGTCAGCTCATCATCTTCATCTGTAAATGCATGCTCTAAAGGTACTAGGCTTCTAAAGTAATCAAACTGCACCCAGTGATATTTATATTGAGGATACATGCGCTTTGCCGCATAGGAATACATTCTAGGCTGAAGGTCTTGAAGAAACTTCTCATACTCAGGAACAGAATATCCTGTTTTGTAATCAATAATTAATAGTGTTTCCTTATCATACTCAACAACTAGATCAATAAACCCATTCATATTGATGGGCTCATCATCCTTATCAACACCCCACGTGATATGTGGACCTTCTGGATCAGCCTCTTTTCTAGTAGGAGCCTCAATACCGATTACCTTACCGTTAGGATTATCCTTGCTTTTAACACCTGTGTCAAAATATTCACCATAACGAACGATGGCATCTTCAACCATGCCTAGCCCCTCGTTATATAGTTTCTTGGGACAGCCCTCAAACTCATCAACATTATATAGGGTGACGATGTCCTCAACAACAAAAGGCATTACGCCACAAGTCCCGTCTTCTACACCAAAAAATGGACAAAACTCACAATCTTTTTCAACAAAAAACGAACCACGGGCTTTCGACGGCGCGTTATTCATATCTTTCATAAAAGGCTTTAGGTCCATTACATGCTTATGATAGATAGCTTTGTAATCAGCCGTACCTTTAGACTCCGCATACTCCTCAAGCGTGTAATGGACTGCACTACCAAACTCGCTGCAGAACGTATAAGTAAATAGCTCATCGCTCCACCCCCATATATAATGAAGAAAGTATTTAAATTCACAAGCATCAGCAGTCTTTAAGCGTGAAGGTGAAACGTATGGTATTTTCATGTTAAGATATTCTGTTCTGACATCACATTATTTAAATGCATAACGAAATCATCCACAGAGCTATTATTATCCACACTATAATGATAATCAGCATAATCATTCAAGGCTGTTTCGGACCTATGTCCATCACTCGCCAAATTAGTTTCACGTTCAATATTGATCAACAACCCATGTTGAAGGGCGATATCTGCTTCATTGGGGAAGCGTGCATCTGCAATGATCACAACATCGTCTTCTTTCCATGGTTGACGAAATACTGACTCTACCCAGATATCTGGATCTAGTTGATTCCTCAGAAGATCAGTTCCTACAAATTGAAGAATCTCGCGAACGGTCATGTGGCTAGCGCCACCATTAATTTCACGATTATTCTTATGACAATAATCAATATACCGACTAGAGGGGACCCATGTCGGCTCCTGATCAATATCATATGATGCCATATTGCATGGCCATTTTACATGTGTTACCTTCTGTTTTCCCTCTTCAGTCTCCATGTCTTCTAATGGAATACCAAAAATGATATTGCATGCCTTTTTGAGAGCGTCTGCAAAATGCACAACGTGCACACGATTAATCCCCTCCACACCTAAAGGACCAATACCTACGGAGCTTTGTAGGCGCACTACGCCTTCATTATCTAAACAAAAACTAAAGCTCTCACTTACTAAGTACTGACGAATAATCTTTGCGGCGCTATCCTTGCCAGTCTGTTTTTTTCCACTTAATGTAATAAATTTAGCCATCAATATTTTCCTCTACTAATTTTTTCTTTCTATCCAGATAAATATTACAATCTCCGTAAAGCTTTCTAGCAATATTTTTAGCTTTTCTTCCAGAACATCTTACAGAATATCCATTCCATGGGGGTTTGCAAATTGAAACCTTATTAAAAGTAGAATCAATGTCATAACAAAAATTCCAAAAATCTATACATACATTTTCAGTACCGAGCAAGCCAAAACAAAATAATTTATCACGAGTATCAATAAATATAGTGCCATCTCCATCAATCATTCCACGCCAAAAATGGCGATTATTTTTTAATCTAGGGTCCACACAAGCAGTAAGTGACTTTCTAGGGGTGACGCCAAACTCACCTAGCATATTGCACAATCCTTGAGATCGTATCCTAAAATCATAAGCCTTGGTTTTTCTTATATAACGTATTGGATGATTAGATCTTAACCACTTGCGTAACTTTTCTAAATGATCTTTATCATCTTGCTTAAGGCCTATAATAAAACGATCAGAACCACTGTCAGTATCAGTAATACATCCATCAGCTAAGATAAACCCTAACCAGTAACAAAATGCTTCACTATCAAGATCCGGTATAGGGATGGTATGTTGATATTTGAATCTTTGTTTACTGACATCTATCATAAGTCAATTCTCGACCGCTTAGGGTAATGAACTGTGTCATTTGCTTGTTCTCCTCTTGCTACTTGCATTCTCTTTACTAAAGTCGTTGCCGCTTCTTCTAGATTGTCAAAGATGCGATTCGGACCTAAAATTCCCCATAACCAATGCGGCACTTTGTCAATCCCTTCTGGCATAACCATCACTACTGGAATATTATTTGCTAAAGCATAAATAATCTCATGGGTAGTGCCAAAAGTTCTTGCGTTACAGGGTAGGTATGCGATCATACCCTCACAACGATTCAACATTGCAAGATCGCTCTCCACAATATTTGCACAAAACGAATATACTCCTAACCAGTCTTCGTTAGCCTTCATCTCATCAATAAGATTAGCTTCATCACATAAGTCTGAACAAGGGTCGATAGTTTGAATACGCCAATCTAACTTCCTTATCATAAAGTTTTCTATTGTTGACTTCCACGACGTTTCAGCACGATCATGCTCATAGGGTGAGGAAAAATACACCCTCATCTTCTCATAAACGCTCATTATAAATATTCCCTCAAAACCATACGTAACTGCATCGGAAGAAGACTTCCAGGGTCTGTTCCTTCTCGTAAAGTTACGTTTTTAAATTCAAAATAATTATCACACATTTTTTTCACTACATTGCTAGCTTTTTGTCCAGCTAAGTCATTATCAAAAACGCAGACTACTTGCTGACAACCAATCTTATGTAAGAGTGTTCTATGATGTTTGGAAAACCCGGTGCCTAGAACAGCTACGGCATTCTTAATTCCAGCATCCCACATCTTCATAACGTCCCCGGGGCCTTCAGCTACAAAGATAGTTTTAGACGCCCCCATATGCTGAGAAGCACGATAAAGATTATAGAGCACAGACGAGGCATGAAATTTTTCTTCGTCAGCGCGATCTTGAGACCTCTTGCGTATCTCTGCGAAATTAAGAGTATGACACCATTTAGGTCGCCATTTATTAATCTTATTGTCGTCCAATATACGACATGTAAAAGCGACAAGATATCCATCAAGCGGATCATAAATTGGAACGACTACTCTATCTTCACCATAGGTTTGATATTTGTGCCATTCGCCTCCACATTTAAATTCCGCAATAACTTCTTTTGAAAATCCTCGATCAGCAAAATAAGCACTAGGCTGTAGATGAGTCATCAACGCCTCTTCCATACGCTTATGTTTAACAAGTTCTGATCGTTTACGAATGACCTGCTCTAATCGTTGAGACTCTTCATTATCAAGTTCTTTAATATCACCAATGTCTTTTTCTATAGCATCTAGAATCCACTGCAGGGCCTGAATGAACCCGCAGTCTTTCGCGCATTGAATAAGCGCAAAAATATCCGCCCCGTGAATCTGATGGCACTGATTGGTAAAGCACTGCCACATCTGTCGGTCAAAATCCCAACTAAATGCTTGGCGATTATCATTAGGCGTTTGACCATTATTGTGAGGAATAGGACAGCATCCTACAAGACGACTACCAAAATCATCCCCACTAAAGTTTAGCTTTTTCATAATCAGGCGCATATTTTTATGTGCCAATTTACGCACGCCCTCAATCTTTTCTTTAGTCAACCTATCTTTTGATGGCTCTCTTGTCATTGTCATGGTTTCGTTTTAGATTTACTAGTGGTCGGATTTTTTACCGCCCCTCCTACAGGAACAGCCGGGGTTACGGGTGTTGATTGTACAAGCGTAGCCACGCCCAGCTCTTGGAACTTCCCGATCCCTAGATCGGCCTCTACATTAATATGGGTGCTCACGCCCTTACCGTATCGAGATCCTAAGATGTGTATCTCGTGTGTTCCTTGTGGTGATGTGACTAAGTCATGAGCGTCTTTCTTATGAAACAAACTAATAGAATCTACTAGCTCCACAATCTTCTTCGCGCCGGCAATCATCGCAAAGTCTTTGTCAATAGCACGATTGGTTTGTCCAAACGCCAAGATGGGTAGATTAAACTCTTCAGCAAAATCATGTAAAGCCATACAGGTGTCGCCCAACACATCATGAGCACCTACCCCCATCGCTTTGACTTCATCAATTCGAGCCAACTTAATATAATCCCAAACAATTAGACAACGAGCTTGTCGTGTATCATTATCCAATCCAACATGCTGCATGACCCAACGACGTAAAAAGGGTAGTATCTCACGCGCGGTCATGCCAGTCATTTGCTTATAATACAATTTACGTGTAGCAAACTCTGCTCGAATGTCTACATCCTCGATCGTCTGACGATCGATACCACATTGTAAAGCAAAGGTTTTATTATAGCCATCGCGGATAATCTTATCATGATCCGCTTTCCAATAGCCAGTCTCTAAGACCTCATAATTCACTTCAGCATGCATACCAAACGCTCGCACACCCTGCGCGATCTCGTTCAATTCACTGTCACAATAAAGCACCGGCATATAGCGCGATAACTCAACTGCGGCACGAACCCCAATCTGGCTCTTACCAGATTTAGCGTTGGCAGCTAGAAAAGTAATAGTACCATTGCGCAATCCACCAGTGGCGCGTTGCCAAATCGGAAAGCCGATATCAACACCAAGCTCGCCCGGATGATCCGCTAGGTCGTCAATGATCTCAATAGCGCGTGAAGGCAAATGGATGATCTCGTCATCTACTACGCCTTGTAATTTATTAGATAGATCAATTAGCCCAGAGTCTACAGTGTCGATGATGCTGTTGGTATCATCAGTCGTATCCTCAATATATTTAAGCTTTTGTTTGAAATATGATTGATAGCCTCTTTTAACAGACTCGCGCTTAACGTGTAAGAAGGCGCGCCCTGTGATGGCTGGAGTTGATTGATGATCTAGGCATGCCTCGATCAATTCACCGTCTCTGCAAATCTTATAGAAATCCTTAAACCCTAAAGACGCCGCCTCTGCTAACAATCCAGGTTGGGTCACTACCAACTCACCCGTGGAGTTCATTAGTAACCGTTGTAAAACTATGAAGAATTTTTGATTGACCTTCTCCGTAAAGTCATCTGCAGAAAGGTGCTGTTGGACATTAAAAAATATCTCTGGGTTCCGGCACAAACCAGCCAGTAAGTTAAATTCGGCGGCAACATTTCTAGCCATTTTGCGCTTCCTCTATCTTATCTAACACCAAGCCTCTACTCATATTTTCACTATATGCCACACGCACTAGAGTAATCCCCTTTTGCTCGCACAACTCGTCCTTCTCTAAGTCTCGCTTTTTCATTGCTAAGAAACCAGCACGGTCAACATGATATAGAGGTGAAAAAATGGTATGCATCTCTCCGTCATATTCCATGGCAATATTTAAGCTTGGAATAAAAAAATCTAATGGTAAATATCCCCTATCTGCAACATTATATTCACAAACAACTTTTTGATGTGGGAAGATTTCTCTGATAATATCAGCAAGATGCTGAGCGCCTTTACTAATCCTGTTATAAACTGGCATTGAAATAGCACGTTCGACAGAATAGCCTCTCTGTATACGAGTCATCACGGTATGATAATTCAACTCATGTTCTTCGCAATATTCAGCAAGACTCTGTCCATTAAAAGTTACTGTATTGTGTCTATTCCGCGCTTGTTCTTTAGCAGTCGCCCATCGACAATTCTCAGGCTTATAATCATCGTCATTATCAATACGGTCTAATGAATAACTTGATGACGGCGCAAATCCTAGATCGTCAAAAAAATTCTCAAATGAACCCAACCAATGATCACATACTTTGATCCCACGCCCTCCATAGCGCGGATACTTCGTAGCATTGGGATTTGTACAACGTTGAATCATACCTCTCCATGCATTATATTCCTTAGAGGTACCATCCTTTCTTGTAGCATGTCCATGTCGGACATTCTTATGTTTTTTATCACTCACTAGAGAAGGTCTCCGGATATAACTCCTTTAAATCATCTAGAGTAGATTGATAAAACTCAGGGTCTGCCCTTAGCATATTGACAACCGTTGCTTTGGGGCGTTTTTTTATCTCGCCTTTGTCATTTGGGATTAAGTAATACTTTTTATCCATTTCAATAATGCCAAAATCCCCAGCCAGTGTAGCTAATTCTGTATAAATATCAATACCTTTAGAATAAATCAAAGGAAATTCACCACTCACAAATGGTGGCGCGACCTTATTCTTTAAAACTTTGAATTTTACAATATGCCCAATCTGCACACCATCATCATCCATGATCCGCCTTTTAGACGTGATGTTTAATAGCTCAATACGTTGACGTGCATAGAACGGCAGGGCCTTTCCGCCACTAGCTTTATTAGGATCGCCATAAGTTCCAATTGCTGTGCGCCACTGATTAATAAAAATGATAACACTGCCAGACTTACCAACAGCCTGAGAAAGCTTACGGCAACCTCTGCTCATCAACATGGGTAGCGAGCCTACATCGGTTTCACCCAACGCTTTCTGTTCAACCTGAGAAGGGATCAGGGCATCTACAGAATCTACCACAGTAATTGAGCCAGGATATTGTAACGCCCAAGCCTCTGCTATGCCTAAAGCCCCCTCACCCGTCTCAGAGCTAACAATCTCTAACACACCCGGCTCGCGCAACTCAGGAAATGAATCCACGAGAGTGCGTTGAAGGGCGCGCTCTTGATCAATGTATAGTAGTTGCTTACCACGCTTAGCGCCCTCTGCCATAATCGACAAAGCTAAGGTAGTCTTGCCGGCGCCTTCATTGCTAATGATCTCAACTATCGCACCGTCATAACAAGGGATATGAAGATTAATATCTAGAGTTAGCGAACCAGTAGAATTACTTTTGGGTAGCTTGAGTTCGTGAGCACCACAAACTTCCATGTCGGTATATTCTTTTTGTAAAGTTTTTATAAATATCTTATGCTCGCGCTTGGCATCCTTATCATTCTCTACCATTTTTAATTCCTCAATTATCTTCACTCTCTAACTCCCTCAATATATCACTAAGTGTTCTCTTTTTACTACTAGCTGCCTTGACCTTATATCCTGTTGTATCTTCAACATAACTACTCCTCTGACCAACTAGTGTCTTATGCAGAGAGATATAATACGCAACAAACTTATCAATATTACACCATTTAAAATAATGTTTGATCTTCCAACGTAGAAGTCCAAACTCTTTATAGTCTAAGTCTGTTATCTTGTAGAATTGCACGAACCACGCAAGTTGTTGTGTGCTAATGCCGAGTTTGCCGACACGCATCACCTTGGTCAGCAGCTGACCCCACTCCTTTGCGAACGGTCCGTTCTTCCTCCACCCTCCCTCAACAAGGGCGCCGTGTCTATTTATTAAAATAGCTTCAACGACGAAGTTATAAATGTTATGGGAAACTGTTGGTGTAGAAGGGCTAGCATACTTCTTGATCATGATTGTCATAGTTCCTCTAGACTATTATGTGTCAAGTAGACGTTTTCGTGCGTGCTTTTAAAAATTTATCCAAACTTGATAAAATTCTGTCTATTTGACATAAAGAATTTGCCTACCTCTTCCTCACCCGTCCCGGGACTACTTGAGTTTGTATTTAAAACTGCAGCACTCAAGAACACCCCTTTGTCACCTACGATCACAAACTCTGCATGTGGAATAGGAACAACGTTCGTTTCTAAACTTGCATTTTTATCTATATCGCCATTGTCTGTCAGCTTCCTCACTGACACAATAGCCCCCGAGGTTCCTACATCTGTGATCGACACAATCTCCACTGGTAGTGAAGAGTTACCACCTGGATTAAGAAATACACCCGGAACAGCCAATGCCGAACCTGGACGTTCTAAAACACGAGGAGTACCTTGAGATGCTTGAGCAGCTAAAGTTGAAAACTCTCCAACGCTCACTGCTCCATTTAAAAGAGGCACGTCAGCTAGACGGCGAAGAGGGCTCGTGCCTTGAATTGCCACATCAAACAAGGAAGACGTACTGCCAATGCCGCTGACAAAAACCACAGTACCATTCGAGAATGGACGACCGCCAGCCCAGTAACGTTGGATAACCCTAAGTTGCCCTGGGAGTTTAGATTCATTTACGTGGTAAAGTGCTTCATCACCAATATTCAAAAATCCATCTATACAAAATGCGCCGCCCTTTCCAACCGTATCATCAAAATCTGGATCAGTGCTACCAGCAATTTTAGCAGGTACTGTGTATTCTTGTTTAGTCACGCCACGATAGCGTTCTTGCGTACCAGCATCAGGGGTGTTGTTGAATGTCAAGGCGAAATTCACCTCATCAATAGTAGCACGACGAATTGTCTCGCCCCGCCCTGGGATGTTGCTAATCACTGTCGGACCATTGGGTCGACGGGGACGAGTCCTTTCTGTTGGCGTAAGTGGACTGGCTAAATCAACATCTATGGGATTAATAATACCATTTAGAATTGCACGTTGACGTTCACCGAGAGGTGCTTCTTTTCCAAACTCTGCAAAGAAACTTCCAATGCGATAATTTGTGAGGATGCCACCAACGCCAAGACTAAAGTTAACATCAGTGATACCATGATTCCTAATGCCTATAAATCCACTAGCGTTGGGTGCTGCATTAGAGAATGAGTCAAAAGAGATTGTTGGCAATCCAACGAGTTCAATCTGAGCAAATTGAGAATTGGCTGCGGGCGCGATCAAGCCTTGCAAGCGACGGAAAGCACGATCCTCCATTAATTGGAGAGAGGTCGTTCGTCCCTGTGGTGGAAAGTTCCATGGAGCAAATGTATCATCTACAACTACCATTTCACTATCACAATCTGTACTTAAAGTTCCACTCGTCCATTCTTGTGGAAATGACATACCATAACGTTCAGTGAATGTAACCGGAAGAGCTACTCCTACTAACGTTTGATATGGCTCTACCAACAAACCTGGATCAGGTAAATCAAATATGCCAGACCCAGCAGAGTCTAGCGCGTCTTCCGTTAAAGTAACAAGATTACGAAAAGTAAAGTTTTCAGATAAACCTGTGCCTGCGATAATTGGAAGCTCGCATAATACAGTCCCCTCTGGATACGCTTCAAATGCAGCTAAAGGATCACGAGGATCGATGACTAAATCGCCCACCTCTAGAAGAGTAACAGGAATGTAATGCTCTCCAGTACGTGCACGGCGACCTGAAGTTGCTGGGACGTTACCTATGTTATAGTCTTCCGTCCACTGACCGAAGGCTGCGGGTGGCTCTTCGCCCTCAGTGCCATAAACCGTACCAGACGGCAAAACAGCATATGAAGCAATCTTGTCGTCTGTCCCTTTGAAAGGCGCGAGAGGACCAAGATCACGATTTATCTCATAGTTATTGACAAAGAGGCCACTAGAGCCCGTAGCACTAATGCTCTGCCCCTCTACCTGGTTCTCAACATTCCCCCAGGCTGCAGTCGCAAGCTTGAAGGCACCAGAAGCTTCATTAGCCAAAATGCCAGACGCTAGATAGGCGCGACCAAAGAATCTCGTAGCATGATCACGAACACGATTATAAAAATTGAGCACCCAGTTCTGATTAGCGTCACGACGATTATTAATCAAACGAAGTTGTCCTGACTCATTACCACCTAGAGTAGCAATAGGCTGGGCTGGATCAGCGCGACTCGCAAAATCTGGATGTTGTGCAGCAATACTACCCGCATCAATAGGCAAGCCAAATCCAGGAGACGTCAAGCCCAGGTTAGGTGCCGTAGTCTGATACTTCTTAAAATAAGTCCAATGCTCAATGCTTTTAAGAGCAGCACGAAGTTCTGTATCACCAGGTATATAATCACGCAAGATGCCTACTGCATCTGTGAATTGAACGGAAAAGTTAGGCCATGCTGGAGTAAAAACTATACCGGATGCTGGCGCGTCAACACCATCAATATCAGCTAGGAGCGCAGAGTTCAACCAGCCCTCTTGGTGCGCGCCAAGTAGGCGAACACGACGTGGTTGGGTCACTAAGTCATCACCGAACTGTAAGCTTGTTGTTTGCTCAAGTCCACTAGCTGCACCTAGAGATGCGACGATATTAAGCAGCTCATCTTCGCGTAGCTCAAAAGCTATCTTCCGATTGATAAGGCGTATCTTTTGTTCGGACATACTCCAATACCAATCATACGCTGTGGCTTCTAAAATACGAGTGATGGCTTCTGAGAGGGGCTCTCCTGTAAAGTTAAATCGAATCGCAGCCGCATCACCACCCAGATTTGCTTCAAGATCTTCTCTAGATGGAATCTTGCTGATATCAAATTGAATTTCACCTGTATCAATAGCAAGCTGAATAGCATCTAGAATCTGAGGATATGTGCAGCCTTGCTCTAAAACCTTGCGGTACTCCCGAAAGAGTGCCTCGGAAATATTCCCTTCAATATCTGTAAAACCTTTGGTGATACGAACACCGCGCGCGACAGAAATCACGCCAGACCCAGGATTATCCTTAAGGTCTTCTGTCATCAACTTAATGGCATCTAGACAGCGACGAGTATCACGAAGATTAATCTGTAGGATAGTGCCACCTGAATTCACTCGGTATTCTGAGTGAACAATCTCACCACTGACTAAAAATTGACCAACAGTAAAGCCGATGATTTCCCCGGGAAGAGGCGCCTGTCCACTAGCGCCATGAAATCCCTGCGGGTCATCGCGGGTAGGCACCCATGATGTGTTGAAATTATGAGGGGTGGTATTAAAACCAAAACTAGCATTGATTTGCAGCAATGCCGCTTCTAAGTCATGGCCTGGTTGACTAAGGGGAACTTGCCCAGACGGGAAGGTAATAATTGGGCTGCAGTCACCAAGCCCCAAGCCCTCAACGCTAATGCTTTCTCCCGCTAGACTATAAGTCATCCTATTTTCTTATAAGTGATACCAAGTTGGATTTTGGATTATCTTTGATATTCCGTTCTTCCATTTCAATCCTACCATCATCAAGCTCCCAGATAATTTTTAGCGTATCCTTATATAGCTGTCCGACACCCTGGGCGTGGTCTTCACGACCCGAAAAATTAGGATTAGCCGCTATTAACTTACGTATCCGCTTGGTGTAGAAATAACCCTCCGCAAGAGGATCTAGATTAATCTGCGTATGTGGATTTAAGTCTGCGCTTGCAACCGCCATACTCGCAGGCTTCACATTGTTGTCTTGACAAAATTGTTTAAGGCGCATCCACGAATTTGGTTCTTTTAACTTAGGATCATCACAAGATTGATAAACCTCTAAACCATTTTCTAACAACACTACCCAAAATCTGTGGAAAGGAGTTTGATTGATACTAGTCGCCAAATGATATGGCGCACTTTCTGCTATCGTTTTTAAATTCATCGTTTAACCTCTCCATTTTAAAACTATCACATGTTTCCAATATTAGTAATAGTGTAGACACCTATCTTGATGTCTTTTGACATCTTAAAGGAACTCAACTATGAATAGGAAACCAAAATCATTACGTTCACCAACTGCCTCTGGTGAAGCTGAAAGTGATACGAAGAAATCATGCACTAGATCTGTAGCATTGTGATCAACTAGGAAGACGCGATTATCTAGAGCGCCAATGCCAGCCGTTTGAGTCCAAGAACTATCAGCACCAGGCTCAAAGCCTTGGATTTTTAAACCTACAGGTACGCCAGCCACATCGTCTACACCGCTAGATGCATTAAGAACTACAGTACGACATAGGACATTTTGCGTCCTCACCGGAGTAACTCCTGATGGTACAAAGCGCACGAGCACGGTCCCAGAAAGTTGGGGGATGTCAGCTAATGTTACCCCAGCGACACCAGCAACGTTAGCCAAGGTTGTATCTTCAAATTTGGTATTAAGAAGTTCTCCACTAGCCTTCACTCCAAATGGAGCAACGCCCATATTATAACCGCTTACGCCTGTAATATAGGTGGAATCCTGGTACTTATTAACGATAATTGCAAATGGCACCCCTTGAGGACCGCCTGCTCCAAAAAATCCTACGCTATTAGCACCTGAGGTGTTACCGGGCGGATCTAAAGCTTCAATCACAGTCCCTGACGCAGGAGCCCCCGATGGAGCAAAAAAAGTTAGCGAGTTCATTTGATGTCACCCCATGTTTGTCCTAATTTAATCTTAGAAATAGCCTTTTTCGACATATTGAAAACTTCCGCAATCTTTTGTTGAGCACACCCTAATGCTAACATATGTCTAATTTGACGCACTTGTTCTATTGTTAGCTTGGCATTTGCTAAACATAACTTATTTCTCGTTTCTAAAGACACTATCTTTCCTTTATGCAATTGTGAGATTCGTCGCCTCTCCTCTTCAGAACGCACAACGCCTTGAGAGTTCTTATTACCTTGTAATGCTTTACTAATCTTCATTCTGCGCTCTTGTGTAAGATTTTTACCAAACATAGGATGGTTCTTGCCACTAGCTGATTGGCTCATCTTAATCTTTGTTTCATCAGAATGTCTATACCCTAACGAACTACTAGCCACCCTCAGAATATTATATCCTAATTGTTTAAATCTCTGATCATTACAGCTAGCAAAAAGTAAAGAATCCATATAGTGCTGCTCTCGCTCAATACATTGCTCGGAAAGACACATCTCTAGAATCTCAAAAATAAAAGCTTCAGCACCATACTTATCCCAAGCTCTTTGTAAGTAAGAATTGTCGTGTCGACCAAGATTCAAATCACTCAAATGATTACCCCAGCGGTGCTCAAAACCGCGTTGACCGGCGGCGCTGCCAATATAGAGCTTGTCATTTTTAAGATTTCTAATCTGATACACACCTGTTTGCATTCCTATCCTCCTTTTAATTATACACTAAATAGAATAAATCTTAAATTGACAATAGGACTGGCCTACCAAATAAGACGCCCTCAGACACTTGGTTAATTCGAAAAATGACAAAATCTGTATTCATATGAGCAAAAAAGATCCTGGTCGAACCACCATCGCTCCATCGAAAATAAAGATAATTTACCCCATTGTCTGGATCCCAAACTGGAGCGCTATATTCTGTGACAAAAGTATCATCAAATCCAATATCCGGATCAAATGAAATAGTGGATGAATTAGCTGGCGACAACTCAATGTTCCTTGGAACTGAAACTTGGTTATTAACAGTAATATAACGACGTCGCGCCCATGATGGGAAAAATCCAATAGTGACGATCACATCAGATCGACTCTCCGGTGGCGTTAATATAAATGACCTATCACCGATAGGAGCAAATAGATTATTGCGCAAAGTGGCATCACCAGCCGCAAATGAGAGAAGGGTCCACTGCACATAAATATCTCCATTGACATGCACAAATCCATTACCGGGCCTTTGATCAAAAAAGAATGAAAAGATATTGTTAACACCAAATGTATTCTCGTAAAATATAATGTCGGATGTCGTAGTCACCGGAGAATCATCTAACTCAATCCAAGCAAATTCCCCAATAGAATTCTTACCTTCTTTATAACTACTAGTTGTTGTAGTGATAGTACTCGTCTTACGTTGTCCACCCTGCGCGCGATCTAAATCAGGAAAGACGATAGTATCAATAAATCCCCATTGTGCATATTGTTTAAGCGATATAACTCCACGATCAGACCCCGCCTGTATGTCTGCTGTCTGAAAATTAACACTCGCATGACCAAAGAAGACAATGGGTTGTAACGCCTCTGTTTTAAGCTCTGCCCAAGACACTGGCGAAAATGTATTATTAGTACTAGCCCAGTTAATAACCGAACCAGTGCTTCCATCAAACGCGGTAACGATTTGACCCTTTCCAAATAGGTTATCACCATTTTGATATTTTGCTGCTGCAGACGACCACGGACGACCTTTCGAACTGGTAGAAGACGAATCGAGATAATGAGCAAATACTTTCTGACCATTAACAGGACTAAAACCAACTGCCGGGTTACTACCTACATCATAGATCAACTTATTACAAACATGAACACCGTTATGTGCATGTCCATTGGCATCAATACCACTTGTGGCATGGTAATTTGCAGGATAATTAGCAACTACTTGTCCACTAGTACCCGCCTCGGATACATTTAGAAGCAATACTGTATTGTTTGTTAAAGACACGCCGGGAACATCGAAGAGCGCCTGCCGCCCCGATGCGTTGATTGTGTTAATCGCAACTTCTGGCGTGTAGTAAGAACAAAGTTCCCTTTGCGCAGGATATAAAGCCCATGGAATTTCTTCTCTAAATGCTCCTTCTGCTACTCCGGTTTGACCAGACCCAGTCAAAAACTTAACGGAAGGTGATGTAAGATCAGGAGCCTGCGCTCCATTGATTAATACATCTCCAGTCACTAACAACCCACCGCCAGAGGCATGAACCCCTAAAGCAAGCTGATTATAATTATTTTCATCAAAAGAATTTAATATTGGCGCTGCACCTGCTGTAGTAATCACGGCAGGAAATATTGGCTCAGTAGGAATAGAAGCAGTATCAATCGATGTTGAACTTTGATTTTTAGGACGGATGATTGGAAGATACATAATCTCATCCATATCAATATCCATCATTTGTTGTGCGCCTAATTCAAATCCATCACCAGGAGGCTGGATAGAACCTGAAGATCCAGGAGGAGTTGCTCCAGAAGGGACCGTGCTAGTTGGTTCGGGATGTACAAATTGACCATCCCCCACGTCTGTAGCATAGGTTGCACGAGCGTTACTTAAATGAGCTTCTAGAAAATGAGATGCAAGCCAATCAGAATCTGCTGCTTGTAAGTTAACTACCTCACTAAGGAGCGAACGCATGTCTGTTATATAATCCACATAGTGTGGCGTCCCGTCTAGATACTCAACGCCGCTTAGAGTGGGCTCAATATTAGGAGCGATCCCCGCATCTTTATTGATGTAAAGCTTAACGTCACCACTGGCGATAGGATGAGAAGCCGATTCTGTAAATAGGCGTTTGGCAGCTAATAGACTATATGCCGGTAATGAAAAGAATCTTGATTCAAACGTCACCAACTCACCTGACGTCAACTGAAACGGTAGTCTAGGATAAGTAATAGGACGAGTTATAAATTCAAATACTCCTGATGGATCGTCTGAACATGTCATCTAGCCCACTTTCTTCCCAGACGAGGCACATCAATTTCTCGCAATTTGGACATGATATACTCTGCCCTTTTACCACAAACGCCATATTCATATATGCCCTTATGTTTACGTACAGTGGGCAGATTTTTATAAACATGTTGTGGAAACTCTTCATCAAATATTACTTTAATCCAGCTAAGCATATCGTAAGTGCCTAAAAACACCATTCTACGACCTGTACTTTTGTATACTCCAGTAGAGCCATCACCATCAAAATATCCAATAATAAATGCCAACGATAATCTTCTAGATAGATGTTGGGGTGATTGTAAGGTCAAAGACTTATTGGCTATGATGTTGAAATTCAATTCTAGATCGTGGATGATATTAGATGCGCCACAAATACTCAAACGGGCACCCGGATAAGATTTATTATTTAGTTTAGTAATAGTGTCTTTAACAGATCCAGTATACTGAATATCTTTTGCTAATTTTTCCAAATGACATTTGTCTTTTGCTGCAAGCACAACGCATACAGTATTTTTAGAAGGCTGGATATTTCCATCAGCCGCTATGAAACCCGCCCAATAACAATTAAGTTCATTAGGTGTTTGAAAAAAATCTAAATCCTTTTGATGAAGTGTTTTTCTCATTTAAACAATGTAGTCAATTCCATTCGCAACGGTATCCGACACAATGCCGAACTCGCCCGAGACAACAAAGATAGGGCAGTAAAAACCTGGCATGGTGTAGTCATGCCTCCTAACAAAGTCAACAAACTGAGTGCCCACTGGCATCTCTAAGCTGTCAACTAAACTCTCTTGTTGATCACTGTAATCCGTGTACGATAACAACCCGCTGGTTGTATCTAAACCCGATAATGAGTGCGTAAAGGATACCGTATTAATGGCACTACCAGTATTTGTTGAACTTTCAATTGAAACTCCTGGTAGGCTATTGATGAATGCGCCTGATGTAGAGCCGGATGGCACGAGTAAAAATGGACGACAGCAACTAGCACGATAACCAAAGCTGTCGATAACTTCGATTTTCAGCGTGAACCAACCTGCCGTATCAAACTCGCGCTGTGCTTGATATAACCCACTATTAGCAACACCACCAACTAACGTACCCTTTTCAGCGTCTTTAAAATCAGCAAATGTAAAACGAGTTCCAATGATATCTTTATTATCTTGCGCAATACCACTACCACTAACGGTTAGTACAAATGGTGTGCCCGATCCAAGCTCTCCAGTTAGAGGCGCTTCAAACGTGCAGCTTGGTGGTTGTGTAATTCGAATAACACCTAGCTTAGCATCAAAGTCAATAAATTGTGTCTTCTCAACACCTAGCCGCGCATCAAAACTTTTATTGGTAATAACAGAAAAATTAAGGATCACATCAAACTCGCCATTAGACTCACATGCACCGAACGCATAATGACCAATGAATCCACTAACGCTATCAATACCATGAATGAAGTGCCCAAAGACTCCACTGGCTTCTTTAGATCCATGTAGGAATGCGCCTATATGCCCACTGGTGAATGCTTTACCATGTATAAAACCACCATATGGAATACACAATCCCTCGACACCACTGACATAACCACCAATCAATTCAACGTCTTGAGCCGAACCATGTAAGAACGAACCAATTAAGCCTGAGATAATAAATTGTGGAAGACCACTTATATAACCACCAACTGGGCCTCCTGTAAATTCAGTATACCCATCATTATAGCTATAACTATTAGCTGCTAACCCTGAGACTTCCGGTAGGGTAAGAGCCCTGGAGAATAACATTGGGTCATCTAGATAACCAGAAAACGCACTACCTCCAGGCAAAGCCACAAGTTGTTGATCTCCACGACCACCGAATGCCATGCCAGAATTATTTACAGGCACTTCTACTAAAGTGTCAAAGGTAGTACCGGCATAACGACCATTGACAATCGTTGTGAATTCGTTATTGTTACGATCAAATACTACGGCTAGATGATTCCATTGTCCTGGAGCTAAGCTTCCATTTTCACTAGCTGATATTATGCCCGAGGCATTCGTAGTTGGGTTCAAACTATCAGGCGGTGTGTAAACCTGAATACCAGACATACCATCACTCTTGGCCATGATGTAATGGCGATCAGAATTTGAAATAGTAGGCGGGAATACCCAACTTAAGAATGTCCACGACTGGTTGCCCGATCCTAAATCTAGGCGACGTGATTGAGGATTATTAGCTAAAGTATCATAATATTCTGGTCGTCTAATGACAACGCCACTACTATGGATAGCGCCTATGACACCAATTTTATTGCCATCTTGATTGATGGGGAATAAAAAGTTTTGCTCCTTACCAAAGTCAACAAAACGCGAAGCTTGATCATCAAATTTCCAATGACTAATGTTTTCAGGATCCGTAACAGAAACAGCCCCTGAACCTAAAGTTACCTCATTAATTCCAGCCTGTTTAATACCAATCCAATCCGATACAATAGGGGCGCCAGCATAAACAAATGGATTATTCATCCTAGTTCCTGATGGAAAACCAAATTGTAAATTAGGAGCATTTAGAATACTAAAACCACTGGCGCCAACACTCTGTAAGACGTCGGTTGAATTACCAAATGTTGAATCATGAATAGCTAAAAACTCATCATCTGCAAATTCTTCAGCATAAAACATACGACCATTCAACACACTACCTGATGGTTGCACGTCCATGCCCACGAAAAACTTATCATTAAAACGAGGCGTGAGATTGGTGCTAAAATTACGCACGGTTCCGTCATCTAAAACAACACGACCACGTATCTTATTATCAACCATGCCCAAAAACCAGGATCGACTATCAACCTCTTGGTCCCAACAACCCATAAACATATGGTCGCCAAATAATCCACTAGAGCCATTACCTTGGGTTTCTAAATCTCCGGATGGTAAGTGCATCCAACAACCCATCGAGAACCCGCTGGATCCTACAACGCGTGTATTTGACATATCTAAGTTGCTTCCAGTGAAAATTCTTTCTAAGGAAACCATAGCTCCACTAGTATCAACCTGCAAGGCATTATTAGCAATACGCGAATTAAGCGGATCGGCATCAAAGCTAAATTGCCCACTAACATTTGTCAAATGATGACGATACCAACTCTCATCATTCAGACGCACCCCAGACACAATTGTTGGATGATATACTGTAAATTCGTCTAGTGGCCAATAACCTAAGGTTTGTTTAAAATTCGTACCAATAGGTGATACGAACGGAACCGTACTCACACCGCTTAAAGCCCAGCCAGACATTTCAGCCACACTTAGAATACGATTATATACTGCAACAGGACCCCATTGTGAAGTCGTCACACTACCTGGCGTAGCATTCCGAATACGAAAAACGCTGGCGTCCGGATCTTCAACATGTCCTTCTTTAGAAAAGCCAGATGAAGGATGGGCGCGTTGACTAGCAAACTCTAATGAATTACCATCCCAATAACTATACACCATCGTGGCATCTGTTTGCCACACGATAGCTCTAAGGTGCCATTCATCTGTAGCTACTTTTCGTAAATTACGATTATTAGTAGTGGCTGCTGGGGTATACATAATGCCTTCTTTGATAATACCACTACCTCTAAAGTTTACATTGTATGATCCTGGATTCTCAAAGTTAGAGGCATCTCCATAGTTTTCAACAAACTTAGTATTATTTTGTGTTAATGTCTTATGCTGCCATCCTATCTCCACTGCATTTTGAGCCCAATAAATCCACGTCCATCCCTCTTTGCCTGGATTAGTGGATGGAAAAAGATGATTAATCCCACTACCGGCAGGAATTAATACTCCAATCCCTGTATCATTAACATTGCTAATTTGCCCACCAACCGTCGTAGTCTCGTTTGGAATCATAGACTTATTAGTAAATGGTACAACCGGATCAGCCGTATTATCAGCAGTGGAAAAAGTTGCACCAAAAGACGCACCACCGGGGGCGATAAAATCAATCGGTAAAATGCCTGATGTTGTGGGGGCTTTATTTAATAGTACAAAACTATCTTCACCCTGTGAAGTAAACTCATCAATCCAATCCCAATATCCCACTAGATCCTCTGTACCAGGTAATACTGGTACAAAACTAGAATGCTCTACATCTGAAGTTGCCGGAACATGATTCCAACCATTCAAACGTAAGACTTCCAAGCCAGAAGTGCTGGGCGCGTCGTTTATCACCGCAATAGAGTCAATAACGCTATTTGGAGACAAATGCTCACTACTAGAAATCCCGTTTACTCCATTACCAGTTCCTCCATAAGAGATATAATCTGCACGAAGTGGTCCCCATCCACAAACATTAGAGTGAGCAAATGATCCTCGTGTAGTATGAATTAAACCACTTTGAGGAGTCCCAATCCAAATAGACATTACTCCACTAGCATTACAACTAGTATATCCTGTACCCTGTTCATTTTCTCTATCACGACTAATTTGACACGCAAAGAAAAACGGTTCATCAGGCACAGGGTTATTGGCATTTCCAATCGTGGTAACGGCTCGTAACCGTGTGCCTCCAGCAATTACAAATTCCCAACGTAACGACATATCATTAGGACGTATAGACACACTCCAACCACCGTTGGTTGATCCTTCAATACTACGAACCCCAACAATACGACGATAAGTAGAAGTGTTTGTTGAAGTTTTTGCAAAATTACACCAGCCACATATCGTCAAGCCACTTGGGTTAGAAAAACTCCAGGTGCCCATACCACCATTACTGGTAGCGTTTTCACGCTCCATTAAGTAATCACCAAAATTAACGCCAAACCCCTCAGCATGTGCTCCAGCAACCCAACTAGAGCCATTGAATATTAAACCGCTATCACTCGTAGTTGGATGTCCTGTTCCATCACCAAAGTTTTGTGAAGGTGCAAGTCCAGTAGTGGCTACTCCAATATTAGTTTCAAAACTAGCCGCGTCAGGATTTGTCCCATCAGTAACATGAAGCTTCATTGGACCGCTATCTTTACGAAATGTGGACCATGGGCCTAAGGACGCTGCTGTTGGTGGAGGGGGTTCGTCATCACCCATAAGATGGAGTAATACCAAACATGGATTGTCACTCCTCCAATAATTTACTGAACCAGGATTAGGATTCCAAGCCCGAGCCATAATGTATCTCTCCTGAATATGGGTCTACGTTTATTCTACCAATACCTGATCCGCCCGCGCCCTGTAAATCCACAATCATAGATAATATACCTGGTCGTGTTAACATTTTCTTAGTTGCATTCCAAACCGGACTACCAAAACGTCCTGATCTATGACTAATATGTGCATATACAAGCACCGTATCATCTATTTCAAATCTTTCATCTGGTCGTGTATGACAAATAAATTCTCTACTATTAGCATATACAATTATTCTTCTTTGATTCCTTTGATTAACTACCAAGCCTATATATTGCTCTAATGATCCACCAATTGCCGTACCGCCTACTTGAATAGCGTTAAACCCACTACTCATAATGTCGGGATTCAAATACATTGAGATTTCATGTAACTCATTATATAAATTAACAAATCGAGAATATACTGTAATACCAACTTCAATATCTGGAGCTGTCGGAATTGACGCTATGCCTGAATAAACGATTTCAAAATCAAAAAGCGCCATATCTTACCCTATCCTATCCCCATTCTAATAAAGCGGCTACCATATCTCAGGTAGCCGCTCATATCAAACCAGTCAGCTCGCCCAATTAGGCGATGGTGAACGGGTTAGTCAGTGTGACCTCAGTCACAGACAAACGGCTCACAAACTGAGCAACACCGACAAACGCATCCGTGGTTGGGTTACGATCGCTATAGAGTAATAGCCGACGCGACTTACTCATGCGCATACGATTGACATTGTTGGTACTGGAAGCTCCATTGATAGTTGCCATGATGACCTCCTAAACGTTAAAAGAACTAGTTCTAGGGGATATTCCCCTATGATTCTAATACACTAAAAGTACTTGAATATCAATAAAAATCAAATGTGAGCCTTGGTCTTAAGCTACCACTGCCACATACTCCAAAAGTTCCTAAAGGGAATCGTTCGTCTAGAAACATTTTAATATATATCCATTCTGACACTTCAACATCTGTATAACTAGTCAATTCAGCCCTGCCGTCTATTTGGCGAACATTAAATTGAGTAGGTAAAGTTCGTAAAAAGGGCTGCCCATGGCCACTAGGAAAGTCAACATTAGGTGACCAAACACCGCTTGTGAAAAACTCTAAGTGGGCTCCTGGGGTGTCTATGATAGAGCCGGAGCCTGCCGGAATCCATAATCTAAAGTTAGAAACCGCCGTCAATCCAGAGGCTTGCAGCTCGCCCATATTGGGCACGCTGAAGTTAATAACCGCCACGTTCGACCCTACGAAAGGCTGATTTTCCCCAGCATTAAGTTGAAGGTTATTAAACGCCATGGCAAAATCGCAGCCTATCCCCACTAACTTATCATAGGCAAAAGCACCAGATACTAAGTGGCGCGTTCCTACAGGGTCTGCAAATTCAGAATTATCCCATGAGGAAAACTGTAAAACTGGAAATGGAACACCTGAACTCATGAGAAGTCATACACCATTTTATATCTAAAGCTTCCAGCTCCACAACCTCCGTAACTTCCGAATGGGACGTCAGTATCAGTAAAAACAGCTAGATAAATATACTGTGAGACATGCCCGTCAAAGGTCCCACTCAAAGTAGGCTGACCGCTTGTACTTAAGACATTCTGTGTCGTTGGCTGAACAACTGGAATATCTAAGTCACCTAGACCAAGAGTGAAACCCGCACCTTGATAGTGAGTTGCAACTTTATACAAGAAGCGATAATTGCCAACACTAAATGCTGAGGCATTCTCTAAGTAAAATCGTAAATTATAGACACCAGAAGCATCACCTAGATCAGACACACGAAAAACAAACATCGTAGTATCACTAATCGCACCAGAGGTAGAAGTATTAGTATTACCAAGATCCAAACATCCAGTAATGGTCGTATCTAATACCTTAACTGCACTCGCTTCTAAGTCACGAACACCACTAGGGTCTGTGTCAACATCAAATTGTAAGAATGAAACGGTTGGGAATGTAGCCATTAGCTTATCCTCCCTAATGTGATTGGACCTGTGTCTGAGGGGACGGTGGCGATATCTTGACTGAACGTCCAAGTCCAAGTCGTACTTATGCTTCTATTAATTCTATCCACATTTTGAGGGCGACCAGTCAACTTAAGCTTAATGAAATTTGCGGGATTAGGCTGTAATTTAATGATTTCTTGTTCCGCAACTTCAATCGCTCTATTTGTATCTATCACTTCTTGACCAGTATTGGTTGCAATTACATTACAAGTGACCTCATAGGTGCCCGCTGAGGTCGAGCATAGTCTCTGAAATACAGGACCCAGGGCGCTAAATGGAACAGGAATAATTGCATTAGAAACAACAGGATCATTGCGCTGAACCGAACAGGCTCTTTCTTGAATACCACTAGGTAGGTTTTCCGTTGGATTGTCTGTATAGGTGACGCTATAGCCAATCGTGCCATTACAAGGATTCTGCGAGATCGAAGTTGATTGAGGCCTACCAATAACTAATGCGCCAGACCCACCATATCGATCATAAACATTCAATGCATCGCTAGTCCACTCTGGACGTACTAAGTTCTCAAAACCACTTAGAGCATTGACGAATCCAGTTCCTCCACTAGAGCGACTAGATCCAGCAGGAGCCCCATCATTAGTGCGCCCCATGCCACGAACGGTGCCTTGAAGCGTAATGGTCGTGATACTAGCATCGTCTAGTTGAAATTGAGCAGTCCTTTCATCATTAAAAGGCAATAGTCCCGAGACCAACTTGAAGTTTTCTGAAACAGCATAAGACCCATCTTCAGCGCTGACGGTTTCTTCACGAGATGTAGTTATTTCATAGAACCTTACATTACTGCCACTACCCGGCTCTACATGAGAAGGGAACCCTTGAGGCGCTGACGCGAGACCAAGTAGCTGATTGACCCTAGCCTGCGCATTGCTTAAGGCATTAGATGGCAATCCAGAGATTGCAGTATTTACACCTTGAGCACTAATATTGTGAGTGATATCAACTAGACATTCTGTGTCATTCTCCGTGTAAGACCAAGTGTCTGCTAGGTTGGTGACTAAGCCAGAGATCCCGCTCGGAGCGGTTGCGTCCTCCAAGACAATACTGTACGATAAACGATTAAATTGTTGGTCTTCTCGAATATCAATAGACTGCACGAGAGGATAAACACCAGACTCAATTGGCGTGCCAGCGACCAAACATGGATGGCCCGCTGTAGCAAGAATCTTAAACTCAAGATTATCTATCGAAAATGCGTCTTCTAATTCACGCTGTTTCTGCCTAACAAAATGGTAGCTGATCCCCGAAGTAAGGATCGTGCCCGTTAACGTCCTAGTCGTACGGATAACTTCTCGATTGTCAGCATCATCACGCTCGATTTGCACAGAGTGCGCAATCAATGGTGACGGGCGTAATATACTACCTCCATAACTTACCTGTATAAAAGACGCGCTTAAACCGGGAATAGTCGATTGAGGATCAGCCACTTATATGCCCCCATCTTTTACCAGTATTAATTCTACTAATAGTTGATTGTCGCACATTGAATAATTGAGCGATAATATATTGGGATATGCCTTCAGTCAATAATTTTTTAATATCTTTTATATTATTTATAGTAAGTCTTGCCTGCGCGTTCAACTCTCCACGAGAACGAATCGAGCCATACATAGGATTGTCTGATCCTACTTGCTTACCCTTACGTGATTCGCTCATCTTCCTACGAGATTCTATCGAATGCTCTCTTCCTGTGGCTTTCATCGCTATCTTCTTTTTAGTAGAAGCTGAATGATTTCTACCATGCATAGGATTATTCTCACCGCTATGAGCTTTACTCATCGCTGCTTTAGTTTTTTCAGACATTTTACAACCCAATGTATTACCAGCCCTACGACAAATATTATACCCTAATTTATGAAATCTTTGATCTTTACAACTAGCAAATAAAATTGTATCTAGATAATATTGCTCCCTCTGAAGAACCAAGGTTTTCCATTCTTTATCAGTCATCTCATCTAATCTAATGACATACTCAATAACTTCAAATATAAAGACTTCTTCCCCATGCTTGTTCCAAGCAAACTGCAAGTGTCTATTGGAGTGCTTATTTCGTTTCAAAGCAGTTGAGTGAGAACGCCAACGACGATTAAATCCATAGACAGTAGTGCTTCCAAGATAAAGCTTGCTATTCACAAGATTTTGTATTTGATAAATTCCATGCATCATAATGTTGTTGGAGTAATAATATTACGACGTAATAATTCTTTTCTTATGTTATCCAAAACTTCGTTAGCAATTCGCCTTGCCTCTTCCTCGGTAGCAAAGCCACCAAATGTCTCAGCAAGAGCTGCGCCTATACGGGTAACCGCTGCTTCAAATCCAGTCACTGTCACGGTCGAAGTCCCCTCAACATTAATAGTGATCTCTGGCTGTCCGGTACCACCTACTGTGGCAGCAGCTGTGCCAATTTGATTACCATTGGTATCACGGATTTCTTGAGTGGCTACTAGATTGGCATCACTATTAGTTTTAATGCTCTTTAATTCATCTAGAATAGACGATAAGTTACGATTTGTCTGCTCAGAGCCTGGATCATTAGGATTGTTCGAGCCTCTCCCAGTAGGAGCCCCCTGAGCGGCGCTAGCAGGGACCACGGTGCCGTTCGCGCCTTGCGATGCCACCCGCGCCTGTTCAGCCAGATTAGCCCCCTGAGCACGCCTAGCGTCCACCTGCTCCCTTCCACGTCCCTTGGGGGTACTTTGACTTAACTTATTCCCACTAAATTCACGCACAGTAGGGATGGACTGCCCGCCTGCCTGAAGGACTTCCCGGAAAGCTTCAGCCACTTTAACACTAAAAGCGTCAGGCAATTTTGTTACAACATCATTTGCCGCTCTTGCCACGGCGCTAGTCACAGCACTAAATCCCAATTTCGCTGTTTGATCTTGCTGTAATAGGATAGTATTTAAACTACCCTGGAGATCATTAAGTTTACCACGAAGCTTCTCGCCCTCCTCTTTAATACGATCAAGCTGAATCTCCGCGAGATCCTTCGCCGCCTCAGCAATCTCTAGTTGTGTTTTAGCTGTCTGCACTCCTTCATTAGCTGTGATAAGCTCTTCTGTCGCCAAACGAGCCTGTTCTTCAGTAAGCTGAGCAATACGATTTTGCACCTCGAAGAGAGGATCTACTTGTAATCCTTCTCCACTAACACCTAGAGATGCTGTTTCAATAGCTGTAAGTAATTCATCAGCAGTAAAACCACCAACTGAGCCACCGACTCCAGATAACGTCTCTAGAGAGGAAACGACCCGTTGTCGTGCTTCTTGGGGTAAGGCTAGAAGCCGAGCACCTAGATCATTAATAGCACCCTCGCCCTTCTTCTTAAAGGCTTCAAAGCTTCCACCAAGTACGTCTGCGACCCCCTGGGCTTCTTGAAGGCCTTGAAAGAGATCTGCTTGATCTTGCGCGGAGCTAGTGAAGAAACTACGAGCTAGTTGTGACTGCTGTTGCAACAAGTTATTGAATAGAGTTAACTGTTGATTGATAGACTCTCGTCTAATATCTACTAGAGTTGATTCACTGGCTCCTAGATCACGCGCTAATTGTTCAGCATCACGGAAGGCGTCTTGCACTGCGCCTAGCTCATCACGTATACCAGTAAACCCGCCGGTAACTTTTTCAGCCGCAATTGAAGCTATTTCTAGTCCTAAGTTGTAACGAGTGGTCGCCATGATAGCGCCATCTACAGCCTGTAGGTAATTTTCAAAAGCATCGGACACGCCTTTAGTGGCGTCAATAATAGCTTTCTGCGCAGTCACTTGTTCCTGCTGATTACTTAGTAGCTGCTGTGACACCTGCTTAATCGCCTCACGACGCTTAGCAATAATGTCCGCTTCGGCTTTGGCTTGCGCGAGGGCGATTGCTGCGCCGCGCTTCTTTATATCACCTAGTTGCTTTTCCTTTTCAGCTTGATCGGTGATAGTGGCATTGACGACAGCTGCTTCCGCTGCTAGTTGCGCCTGTGAATTCTTAAACTGAGCACCTAGAGTAGCTAATTCTGCATTGAACTTTGTTAACTGAGATTGATCTACAGATAGTATGGTGCTAATATCAGCCAACGCGCCGATACGACTACGCTCTTCACTAACGACTTTCTTAGATGCAGCCGTAGCTAATTTAGCAACTTGCAAGACATTACGCATATCACTCACGCGTTTCTTACCCACTAGACTAGATAGCTTAACTTCCTCATTCGCCCGAGTCTCTTCAATGACTTTAAGTCGAGTAAGGATACTAGCACGATTTGATTCTGTCTCTTTAATAGCCCTGATCTTCGCTTCTTCTTGACTAAGAGAAGTTAATCTGGTTTGTGACGCTGCAATATTTGCATTGATGAGTTGTGTTTCGATCTCTCGTTCAGCAACTAGACGACGAATACCAGTGAGTTCCTCCACCGCAGCGCGAGCATTCAAAGCGGTAGCCTCGCGACGACGCTTATCCAATGACAATAGACGCGCCTCCTCACTGATGCGCTTTTTAAGTGCGGTGACTAATAAGGCATTTGTTTTGATGATAGCCCTAAAGCCTTCTTCATCTAATTTAAGTAGCGCTTTGCTAAATTTTGCTGCGTTCTCGGCAACAGCATCAAATCGTTTACTACCAAGCGCATCAACATCACTCGACGCGTCGGACAGCGCTGATGCTGTGATTTGACGCTGCTGATTGGGATCGACAATACCTTTTGCTGCAATTTGCTTTTGAGCACCAACTAGAGCCTCAAACACAGCCTTCGCCGCATCACCCGTAGTGCGCGAAAATCTTTCCTTAATCTCTTTCGCCGTAGCCTCATCTGTACTGAATAGATCAGCAATATCTAAATTGCCAGCCGTATTCATAAATTCCGCAAGTGTCTTTTGTTGTTCTCTTAGCTTAGTTACTGCATTATTATCCAGCTCTTTTCCTTCAGCTGCGAACGATCCAATAAGTTGAGGTAGAGTTTCAAAAAGTTTATTCTTCGCGTTAGGAGCTTTAGAGAACGCCTCCCTTGCACGCGTGGAAGCATCTGTTTTTTCTAAAGCAATGCGCTCTTGAATAAATTTAAGATTTGATTGAGCATTTTCCGCCATTGCATCAGCTAGTTGTTTTTGTGGGGTGCTTGCCTTCAGCTGTGCTTCATTTAATTTTAGCACCTCTCGTCCCAAATCAGCAATAAAAGTACGCAATGCAACTTCTAATCTATTTACTGGAACATCAAGAAATTTTTCAATATTGCCTAAGGGAGCTTGACCACCAATCGATCCAATAGCCGAAGCAGTCTCTTCACGTTTACCAACAACCCTTCGGACCCTAACGTCTGTAATCTGACGCGCCGCTGCTTTCGCAATAGCCGCCTTTGCTTCCTTTAAGATAGGCGGAATCGCCGCGCCGGTATTTCTTTTTGCTAATGGACTTTGAACAGTAACAGCAGCTATTTTTTTAAGATTTTCGGCAACAATTGATTTTATGACTGCGGGATCAAGTTCAAATTCTAGCGCTGCAGAAACTAATGCCTTTTCAATTTCTCTAATTGTTTTCTCACTAGCTTTTTTAAGAGTAGGAGAATCCGCTTTATTAAAGCCAGGCCCTCCAATATCTAAGCCTGTAGCGCCTTGAGCTGCTAATAATTTATTAATGGTGGTATTGAGTTGATCACCAAATTCTGAACCAACGGCAGAAACATCAAATGAGCCACGAGCGCCTTTGAATGCGCTGCTTCTTTGTCGATCACGCTCAGGATCAGATAAATCAATTTTATCAAAATCCCTACCTTCGAGACCCTTAACGGCTTTTAGATTACGTAATGCCTTATCTAGTTGATCAGAAACTTCAGCAGTAATTTCCCCATTCTCAGATTGTACTATGCCCAATTTAAGATATTGTCGACGTAAATCCTCAACAGTTTCACCCGCAAGCCCTAGAGCCCGTTTTAATGGTTCAAATACACCAATAAGACTACCAATGACTCCACCTAATACGGCACCTACAGGACCACCGATAAGAGAACCTGCAAAAACTCCCTGCCCAGCTCCTTTTAAAAGACCTCCACCAACATCTGCTGCAGTAGCTGACGCAGAGTCGCCGGCTTTTCGGAACTGTTCAGCAAGACCTTGAACGGCAGCGCCTGCGCCACTAGCAACTAAGCCAAGGGTTATAAAACTAGTCGACACAGTCTTAAACATACTGCCAATTTTTCCCAAGCCTTTAGAAAGTCTAGAGGTTTGTTTTTCTACACCCCCAAGGACCGTGCCGAATTGTGGACCTTGTCGAGACTTGCCACCAACCATGACGGCGCCTGGACTGCCGATCCCGCCACCCGACGCGGCTGCAAGGCGTTGAGCGTTAACAGCTGCCTGAGCAGTGCTAGCTGAAAACTGTGCCATTTGACTATTAGCATTGGCCGTCGCCGCTGCTGTCTGCATGATAGCGGGGTTTACCTTGTTTTGTACAGTGCTAGCTACTATCCCAGTATGTCGTCCAAGACCACCTACGGCTGCAATAGCCTTGCTAATGCCGGCAACTAATGGCGCGATTACTTTGATACCTAAGCCAAGACCTAATAAACCAGTAAGCGTAGAGAGAACGCCACCGAACTTTCTATCTAGATTAGCTACACTAGTAGCAGCCTTTTCAGCAAGAGTAATTACACCAACGAATATTTCGCCGATGATACCCTCAGAGGCGGTCCTTACTAATTTTTGAAAAGCATTCTTAATCTTTTCTATAACAACTGCTAGCTTGGTTTGTTCAGCAGCTGCCTTACGAGCAGCATCACCATTAGCGGCTATGAGTTGATTGTTTACATCCTGTACTCGATTAAAGTTTTGTACGGCAGCACGGAAGACCTCCACTTGGCGAATACCAGCTGCTTTAACGGCTACGTCTGCCTGCTCAGATTCTGTTAAGCCATTGAAAGCAACAGCGGTATCTTCTAGAACCTCAAACAAGTTGCGCAAATTGCCTTCTTGGTCGATAGTAGCTACACCAATTGAATTAAGAGCCTTAGTAGCGTCTGAAGTAGAGCTAGAGATACGAGAGGCTAAGGTCTTAAGTGCAGTACCGATAACATCACCACCACGCTGAGTTCTCTCTTGGAGAACAGAGATTAGGGTAGTAGCTTGTTCAATAGAAACACCAGTTGCAAAGAGTGAAGCTGCGGAACGTTTGAATGCAGCCTGTACGTCTGTTGCTTTAGATGCAGTAATGTCCTCTGCCTTACCTAAAACATCGAATAGTTTAGCTGAGGTAATAAGCTCTTTATTTAGACCACGAACACCACCCTCGACCTGCTGAATAATCTGAATGAATAACTGGGTAACCTGCGAGGCTTCTAGTGTTGTGCCTTGCAAGCCAACAAGGGCGCGATCCGTCAATTCAACGATAGAACCATATCCACGTCCTGACAAGCCAGCACGAGCAAACGATTCTGAAATTGCAATAGTTTGATCAACTGCGACACCAGTCTTAGCAGATAACTCAAACAGATCATTACCTAATACTTGTAGTGATCTATCAGTTAGTTGAAGAATCTTATTAACTTCGATCAATGAGTCATTGAATTCGATAATGAATTTTGCTGCTGCCTGTGACGCGGTCACAACAGCGTTGATAGCGATAGCAACACCACGGAATGCAGCGGCTTTCCTACCTACCTGTTCTGACAAGTCTACTAATTCTTGGAATCCTGTTTTTGCCTCATTGGTTGATGCTGTAACGGTATTTAACCCAGCTGCTAGCTGTCTAACCCCACCACCGCCGTTTCCACCTCCAGCAAATCCACCACCAGCGCCGCCTCTGCCGCCTCCACCGCCACCGCCTCCGCTACCACCTAGTGCGCCTACGCTAATAGTACGAGCACCAGCGGGGAACGGAAGACTTCCTTTACCTGCCGCCGCCGCCGGACCAGGTCGCGCAGAATTCATAGTGCGAATCAGTGATCTTAAACCTTGATTAACCTGTTTGGTTAATTGATGTAGGGTCATTAACGACTGAGATGACTTGACTGCTGCCTGTCGCTGTGCTTTGAATGGGTCGGTTTTAGTTCCACCAGCTACTGAAGTTTGAAGGCTAACCTTAGTTTTTGCAACAGCACTCTGAACCGCTTTTCGAATTTGCGCCTCGATCGACTTCAGGCTACTCTTATTAACCTCAAGCTTGAGCTTTTTAAGCTTGATATTATCAAACTTGGCTTTGACTTTTTTCGCAGCGGCAGCTGCATCTACCACTAATTTCTTTAGCGCAGACGTATCGATCTTAAATTTTAGCGTACCTGCATTTAAATCTCCCTTGACATCTACTCCAGAAATAAGCAGCTTCGCCTCAATTGAAAATTTATCAGCCATCCGTCTTCCTTAAGTAAAGATTAATTAATTGACTTACGTCTAGTTGTTTTCTTCTTAGCTTTCTTCTTACCCTTTTTACGAGTAGCTTTCTTTTTCGTTGCCGTAGCAGCCTCAGCCTCTACTCGATCGGCGTCATCCTTGATTTGTGTTTCTACAGAGCGCACATAATCTACTTCGGGCAAGCCCATCAAAGATGCTTGAAATGTTTCCGCAGCAATAGACAGTAGCTGTTCTTGGGCGGCGTATACCACCGGCTCATTAGCGCGTAATAGGAAGTCGTGATAATCACGAAAAACCTTCTTTCCGGTGTCCATATATACCGTAGCATAAGCGATATAAGCATCGCGGCGAATACCATCAGCCAAAGACTCACATGAATTAGACAAAACTGCCGCCTTGGCCTCAACTAGCTTAAGACAATCAGCTCGCAAGATACCCATGTCTTTTGCGATAGCTAATCCTTCCTCATGAGTTGTAGCCGCTTCTAGTTTAATTTGAAGATCAACTAACTGACGTTGGATCTCGGCAAGCTGCTCCTCGTCACTATCCCTCCAAATATCATGCTCTTTCATGTCTCGCTCTAATGTCGCCTTTGGCAAAATACCCTTTTGCATAAGCTGGGTATACGCCAGGTGATACTCATGGTCACACTTCCGCTCGATGTCCAGATTCTCGACTATAAGCCTTAGCTTAACTTCCTTTCCTTCCACTACTGAATCAAATTCCACTCCGTCACTCATCTCCTAATTCCTCCAGATATAGCTCACATACAGCATCTCGCCAACCACAATACTCACCGTCAGCAATCTTGATACCAGCAATCTGTGCTGAATCCAAAAACGGTATAAGAGAATCCACGATATCGTCAATTCCCACACACGTATATGTTTTATTATACACTACACCGACACCCACTTCCTTGCGAATTTTATACAGTAAATTAAAATCACCGAAGACTTTAAATAGTGGTATATCAGATGTTTCTAAAATATCGACCTCAGCCTTATTAAGTGCCGCAATGGTATTCCTGCTAAATGATATCTGACCAGGCTTAGACACGCTTACTAAGGGCGCTAGAGACCTAGTTGTGTCCCCAGCAGCATTGAGGATCTCATTACGGATAATATTAAGATCACCACCCGTCAATGTGAACTCATCACTATTACGTATTTGATTAAGCTTGACGCCTACAGTATGCTCAATATTGGCTAAGAGACGAGCCGTCATACCATTTAATCTCTTTTTTATCACTAATTCAAACTCCATTATCTACTCCTAACTGGGGCGTACTCTGCCCTGTTTACCTCTACCTGCCTCTCCACTACCATGATATTGCGTCCCCATACCTAGCGCAGAACGAGTCCTATCTCCTCTGAGATGCTCTTCTTTTATACCCTCGACACCAGCAACCTCAAGACGCTTTTGTTCATTGCCAAGTATTTTACGTACCACTAGTGGATTAATAGACTGAATCTCTTCTACCTTAGATTGCCTTTTATCATTGTTATAATAAATATAAACTCCATAAGAGCAACTAGGATCGTGAACATGCCCACGTTTATCATAACCGCGAGCTGCTGCCGTGTCTTTAATGCCGCACGTACAGTCTTCACAGAATTCGCCCTGTGCGTCAAAACCGACCTCTTGTCCATCAGCGCCCCTAGTCAGGTGGTTAGTCTTCTTATTGAAGGCAGACGCTTTATTCTTTTGTTTACGCTTTTGATTCTGGTCATCAAGCCAGCGATCGAATAGCTTATCATCATCAACAACCTCGTCAGATGGCGGCTCCATAGCTTCATATGCCGAGTCGTAAATCTGTGACCAATATACTAGTTGGAATTGATCCATAGTCAGATCGTACATTTCTCTATCAAAGAGTGTTTTTACACCACGATTCTTTTTTGACCCCATCCACTTACAGCGCCAAAATCCTGAACGGGCTATCCTACGAATTTCAGCCTCACTCGCTATTGATTCAGCGTAGTAGGCGCGCATCAACTCTAATACTAGGACGGTGTCAGTAGAATCTTTTAGATCCTGCAGAGAAGGCCAAATTGGATTCATGCTAGGGAAAGACAGCGTTGCGCAATGTAGGAAATAAGTACCCCTTGAACACTCTGCTTGATGCTCCGCGCTCGGTAATTCGATATATGAAGCGTAGGCTTCTTCGAGCTTACGGATGGTCTCTGTGAGTTTATCAATCCGTCCTTTAAGCTTTATATATTTTGAGGTGGGAGTTTTACGCTTTGGCTTACCCTGACTATCAAGCATTTTATCAGCCTCTTCTTCTTCAAGCACTTTTGTCTGAACTACTACCTCTGCACGTAATTTTTCTAAATCATCGCTATAGTCAGCTTTCCATAATCCATGCTGAATCGACTGCTTGATGAGCTGTTCGCGCGTTAAGGTGCCATCTGCCGCCATTTTTTTCATGGATTGTTTGTAGATGTAATTCCCCATATTGCGCTCTTCCAATGTGAGCGGACGTAATACAAATGTGGTATCGTCGCTGACTTCAATGATGCGACGTCCCCAGATTACTGCATCTAATAATTCAGTAACATCAACCTCGTCTCCCATACCTATCCTTCCCATACCCAAAGAAAGACTCGCCCCCACTAGGAGGGCGAGCCTTTATCAATCCCTAACTATTGCTATTACGCACCATCATCAAATAAATTGGGGAATGGCGCAGCACCAACATTGAACTTACCACCACGCTCGAACACCAACACACGGTGATTCGGATGGAATCTATCATGACTCACGGTAAGACTGTTGAATGAACTGTAGTTGTAAGTGATGGTCATATTATCACCACCAGCTTCACCACCTCCCATGTCAATATTCGTTAGAACGTTAACATCGCCAGCATCAACTTGGAGACCATCACAAGTACGAATGATGATAGTATTATCTGTGGTTTGAGAAGATGTTTCACAATCAACCCCCGCCTCAGCATCTACTAGATCACCTTGTGAAGTCACTACTTCAATTGCAGTTGTTACTTCCACAGGGAAGGTCACATACTTGGAGAATGGACGTTTCGAACCGAGTTCGAAGACGTCATCCCTACCAATATCTGCATTGACAGTAATTGACTGGATATGGTCAACGACACCACTTGCGTTGGCAGAAGCTACTAGTTGAGTGCGTGCATTTCCGGCAGAGTCAACGGCGCCAGAACAACCCACAGCCATATAACCCTTCTGTTCTAATTGCACAGTGCTCACGCCAGAACCGAGAGCGACGAGGACACCTGGGATATCGGACGGTAATATCGAACGACGGATGTCGACTTCCTCACGACGCTGCACACCAGAACCTACAACTAGAATACCAAAGCCACCATCGCCACCAGCTAGCTCTTGCTTGCCAGCATCCCCTTCATGACCAAACACGCCAGATGGTACGCCAACTGGAGTTTCACTATCGGTCGGGGTGAGTGCGGGTGGGTAGGTAGAAACAGTTTCAGTGGGAAGCGTAGCGTCAAAGCTAGCCCACTTCTTGTCGTTTCCAACTAGAGTTGCTGATTCAGTTACAGCACCATCAATCGGGAAGGTATATGTCACTGAGGACAAATACATACCTGAAGCTAATACTGTTGATAATGGGGTTGCGGTATTGGCTCGGAATTGAGTATCCGAGTAGATATTCATAACAATATCGCTACGATAGAACGCAGTTTTTCCAACTAGATCCGTAAATGACGGATCGGTTAGCATGAACCACAACGGCTTGGTACCATCGATAATTTTTTCAAGGGTAACTTCGATATCGGGCTGGCGCTCGCTATATTCGTAGAGTTCAACCTGACCGAGTTGGAAGACAGTTTCGCGATTGAAATTAGTCGACATTGACATCGACTGCAAACCACGAGGGACCTCCCATAGGCCGGCTACCTCATCTATAGCATCACAAGCAAAAAGACCCGAAGCGTATTCACGCGCGTGAAGTGGTGCCACACTATTAGTTGGAGCAACAGCATTGTCTTTGATAGCCACCTGCTCGATGGCATAAAAAGTTCTCCTGTTTGACATTTTAACCTCCTAAGTTGCGTAGTCTATTCAGATGCATCTGATAAGCATAATGCTCATTTCATTATACACTAAAGATCGTTATTTATCCTTAGTTATTCAGCCCTCCAGACCTCCGTCACCCTCTAAATTGGTATCGAAGCCAAATGGGGTCGTAGGCATAATGGGATAAGTCTCAACCACCAGACGTACCACAGCGCTCTCAAAGACGTCCTGTTGAGTATGAGATTCACCGAAATTGGTGTCTAAATCTACCAGCTCAGTTTCCTTAATAAACCCTCTATATGCTATAGGATTCAATCCTGAGAAAGCCGGTCCTGGCAGAGGCTCATTTAATGCTAAACTAATATATGGTACATATGCTGGACTTAACTCATTTTTAAGTCCTGACAAAGGAAATGGGGCAATATTATAATTAATAATCGGGACATTTTTTGCCTCCTGAAAGGACACAAGATCAATAAGATTATCTCGAACACTTTCATCTAATGCCCAAATCTCACAAGTTAACTCATCACGCGCGATAAGAGACCTATCGCCTAATTGGTATCCTCCGTCAAAAGTACGCCCCACATCTTCGACAAATATAATGGGGAGTGGTACGATTTTATTGCTACCTGATGGGTAAACTAATTGCCCTCCTGTAAATGGGTTAGTTTTATATTGCTGTTCTAATATACCATTCCTCAACTGATTATTAAATTCACGTAAATTTAAAACCTTGACTGTCTTATAAGTAAAGTCTGCATGAATCAATTTATCAAAATCTGTAATAGGACTATCAAAAATGATACGTCCATTAAGGTGATCCACGCTATGAGGATAGACAGCGTCATTTTCTAAACGAAATGCACCATCAATATAAACACCACTTGCCCGAAAAGCAGTAGGCCAATGATTCAGAATGACTGACGGATTAAGAGCTGGCGGATTTTGATAGCACCAATTAATAAAAAGTGATTGCCAAACTTGACCAGCGGCATAGCCACCCTCAGCCAACACTTCAGCATCAGTATCTGGTACTAATTTACTAAGATCAACACCATCATAAAACTGTTGCCCTGATGTTATAGTGTCATAATTTCCGTCTCTTAAAAGTTCGGCGTCAATAAACTCCCTATAGCTGTGCTTTAACAAAAATCTCAACTTATGGAACACCTAAACACCTCCCGTAACATGTTTCCATGCCAGCCCTAATTTGATTCTAGAAATAGTATTAACAGAAACATTGAATTGATTAGCAATGTCTTTTTGCTTAACGCCATTATTCAACATTTGTAAAATGCTTCTAACTTTGTTTTCATCCAACTTCGCTGATGGTGTTTGTGAACCTACACGCTTACTCATAGCAAGAGATATTTTTATACGTGTTTCTTGACTTACCACCTTTCCTTTATGAGCAGCGCCAATTTTAATTTTAGACTGTGCGCTATGTTTAGTTCCCACACGATTTGGATTACCAATCATTGCTTGAGATAGTTTAGCTCTATGTTCATCACTTTTTGATTTACCTTTTTGAGCTTGACTAATCGCCTCTCGATGTTGAGCAGACCGCTTTGCCCCACAGGCTAATGTTCTAAGACGCTGAGCTTCTTCAATAGATACCTTTTTACCCATATGAGCTTTACTTATTTTAGCCTTTGACTCATCACTAAGTTTTGCACCAAGACGACTACTTACCGTAGGGTTGATATTATACTCTGGTTGTTGAGCATCTAGATAGTGTTGTTCACGCATCAAGCATTGATCAGACACACATTCTTCTATAATCTCAAAAACAAAAGCATCCTCTCCATGTTTATTCCATGCATTTTGTAAATAACTATTAGCGTGCGTGGAATGTCTTAAATAATGTAAATGAATACCCCACCTACCGTCGAACCCATTCTTCCCCGCAGCACTTCCTATATAACATTTCTCATTCACAATATTCCGTATTTGATATACTCCAGTCGCCATCCTTATCCTATCCTTTTAGCAATTGTTTAGTTGTTGCTAATACTATCCTCTTACCCCAAATGCTCAATTCAGCTTTTACCTTTAACCAGTATGTATCCCAAAAGCCCTCAAAGCGGCTACTAGGACGATAATCTTCAATCTGTCCACCGAATGCCTCTGCGGGTGAACGACCACCACCTTTGGCGCGATTACGCATCATGATGCCAGCAAAATTCCCAGCATTACCTCGTGTGCGAGAAAGACTTATGAGGTTCTCTGCAATGTTGATACGACGAATACTAGCTCTAGAACTTCTACCCCCTCTAGTGCTACTAGATGTGCGTAGAGAAGCCTTGATATCACTAGCCCTTACGAGCGAATAGCCACTAATGCCACTCCTTAAAAAGTCAGGCCCCGTAACCAAACTTAGCCATGAGAAGAAGTTGGCTCTTGTCCCTCCCTCGAACTGGTCTGGATGTGGCGTAAGTTTCAATAGCCTACGTTGATCAAAGACAAATTTAATTTGAGGTCCGTTCTTACGTACAACAACATCTACAGTAATAGATTGTAGGAGGGCAGCCTTTAAATTACGAATCGACTCATTAGGATCTGGCAAGCCAATTTCACCAGCGCCCGCCTTACTCTTGATAAACTTCGCAAAAGCCTCTTGCTCTAATGCGCGCTTTGGTTTTGCTACACCTAAGGATCGATTGAATACTTTGACGTTTGCATTACCTGCGCCTACCAGCCCTGCAATTGCAGCTTGTAGCGCGGTCTTCATCACACGTTCAATTTCAGGAGCGCGATCTGAAAAAACTTTACCTAAAATTTCACGACGAGCGCGACTTTCTAAACTTTGTTTTTCGTTAGCACTACGAATTTTAAAAGTTAGCTGGGCAGATTTGCGCTTGCCCTTAATTGAAGGAGCTACGCCGGGAGCGCCCGCAAATGCTGCAGCAGTCACCTTACGAAGAGATTCGCCCAAACTCTCCATTTCTGCCTGAAGCGATAGATCAATCTTGCGCGTCATGCTTAGTTTTCACTCTCGTTAATGCGCTTCCATTTTACCAAAATATATCTATTTGTCTGGAAACCAAAGGGATGTACGTATTCAGCACTGCTATAGCGCCTACCATCTATAGTTGCTGATATCGCCACGTTTACATGGGGCTGTGCAGCTATTACTAGAGTAGTCATTACTTCATCATCTAGAAGCTCAAGACCACCCTTGTCGTCTGCCTTCTTAGGACCATGCTTAATCTTCGCTATGTAAGTCACGTCACGATGTATTAATTGTACGGCTGGAGTGCGCGTAGTCGAAATAGTGCTAGGAACTTGTCGTCCACCTCTACGCATAAAAGGATTGTAATGCACGGCGGGAGTGCTAGCCTGCACGCCAGACGTATCAATAATCTTCTGTGGTTGTAGATGTAAGATAATATTACGCCCAAGCGCAGCAAACGAACTATCCATCAAGCTAGCATAGCACTCGCCAAATCCTGATTGAATATCAGAAAATGAACCATCATCATCGGGCGTGCCTAGTGGTGTAATATTATTTTTAGTAACCATTATGATAGTTTGATAAAATAGTGTTCAATGAAGGAATCGGGTGTTTTAAATTCCTGATAATTAGTATCTAAATGATCTACAGCAGCCCTACGAATCGCTTTAGAAAACCCATATGGCCCATGCCAATCATCAATACAAATAATGCCGTGTAATTCCAATAAGCCTTTATACTTCTCTAAATCATTCTTAACAGCCTCATAGGAGTGCATGCCGTCAATCAAAATAAAAGCAAATTTGACATCATCTTTCTGAAAGTTTTCTAACACTATGGGATCTTCAGAACCTTTGCGTTGCACCATAAGATTCTTGCATGCAGTTGTGGCGACGTTGAATGTGTCAAAAGCGGCTTGACTACCTTGTTGTCTTCCATCCCAAGGGTCTACTACAAATACATGGCGATTATATTTCAGGCCCACCTCACAGAATATCTTGGTGGTCCTACCCTGGTGCGCACCAATCTCCAACACGTCACCTTCAATATATTCCAGCACTATAGATAGAATAGATCTAGTACGCTCAGTTCTATAAGGATCCCATCCAGAGACTGCCTTATATGCATCTAGAAATTCTTGAATCATTTTAGCAGATTTCGGTAGCATAAGATTAGATATGGATACGGATACGTGCCCAACCTGCAGTGGGAACTATCACCGGTTGAGGATCTGCAATAGATTGTCTGCCTCCCACGCGTAGAGCAGACCCATTGCTAGTATCAGCAGAAATTCTCAGAGTGGGATCGTTTAGTAAGCTATCAAAAGTCCCAACCCTTCGATTGCTAAAGGTGGTCACAGTCGTAATTAGACCAGATGATGCCAGATAAGCGGGTGCTCCTGGCATAATAGTTGAACCATCAATATCTGGATGAATAGCGTTAGTTATAACAGTGCCCGCAATAATATAAGGATATGGTGTGTATTCAGAATAACGCCTAGCATAAATCCATGGCGCCAATGCCCTGTAAAGATCTACCTCTTCTTGATCATGTTGAGCTAGACCTAAAGGAACTGTGTTGTTATCCGGAGCACCTACATAAGTAGCATACTGGACGCCACTCAATGCCGTTAGCGAAAGAATACCTCCACGCTCGACATGAAACGGATTGACGTAATCAGCTCGTGTGTCTAAAATTTGCTGATCGAACAATAAAGCCATATGTATACCTCAGCAATGAAATTTAAAAAACTTTCTCAACTTATTTCGACGAGAAGTATTAGATCGATTGGTCGTGAAACCAAGCGCGCTACAGAGCGCGCACATCTGCTCCCAATTCAAAAAACGAATCTCATGATATGTAAAAGAAAGATTGGGAAATTCACTACCTGGAAATAATTCTTCCAGAATATGCTTGTTGTAAGATGCCTGAATCAAATTGCCCCGATACATCTTGTAAACCTCCCAAGGAATTATCACGGGAGCATGGCGCTCTAAATAACCATAGATGCGCTTGCCATTAATAATAGTTGATCCTTTAGGATATCTGAAGAATACTAGCATTTAATAACCCCCGTAATGACCTCCATAGCCGCCATGGAGAAATCTTGGAATTGTGACATCTATGCCCGCGCCACCAGCTAGCCTCCAGCGAAGATCTGCAATAGCCTTCTCTAGCTCTTCGCGAATATTCTTAAGTGTAAATTTGGCTAGATCTGCTCTATGAGACAAGCGCCCCACTGCTTTGGAGATTGTTGTGCCATCCACATCAGTCACTGACACACCATCACCTCCGATGCCGACTATGCCACTACCAAATGTGCCTGCGGTGTGTTGATTAAGACGCCCAAGAGCGACAGTTTCTCCCGTTAATAGAATTTCCTCCATTTGTAGGACGAGAATGTCGGCATAAGGATCCGTATCAGGATCAATTATGCCATTTAGAAGATCCAAAGTAAGGGTTGGCGTATTGCTTCTAGATGTGAATGCAATAAGCCAAACATAATGACTATTCTGTGATACTTGCACTAACCCCAAACGACGATTTAAACGACTGACTGCTTTTCTAATTGTACGTCTTAAAAATCCATCATTAAAGATTGACCCATTAGGATCACCAACATTAATACGCACCCTGTCAAAAAGACTTTCTATGCTGTTATCCGCCGGGTTAGCAAATGATGTCGCGAGGGTTGCATTGGCTACACAGAATAATTCTGTAGATGAACCGCTTGTGCTAGATGTTACAATATCCCACTGGATACTCCAATCTTCACCTAGAGGAAAGCCAGTAGGGATAAGAGCACCAGACGCAGTATATACCCCAACGTCTCGTTTAGTGCCAACTGTTTCTGTTACAGCTTCAGTGCCTGTAGGATCAAAAATCCTAAAGCGAATACTTGTAGGGTCTAAGGGCACTCCATTCTGACCGGCTGTAATAAAGATATCCAGTTCGGTCGCTGCAGTGCCCACTGTTAAAATCTTACCGTTAGTTGCCATAATGGACCTCCTATATATCTAATACACTAACGGAGCTATGCATAGACTGGTGGACTTTTTCCGTCACAACCATCACATTATCCTTATCCCAAAAAGGATCAAAGCTCTCTATAGCCGCCAAGCGCTCTTCCTGAGATGTAAATCCATTAGGATTGGCTTGCATGAAGTCATCTAGTAGCTCAGCTAATGTCTTCTTATGGTGAACATTGAGCCTGTCCCCACGCTGACCCGTTACCTCGCAGGTATAGTCAGATGCACGAAAAATCTCATCTCGCCAATTGACATATTTTGCACAATTCCTCACCATCTTATTTAACTCTAATTTGCCACCCTTCCAATGGGGGCTGCGCTCACCGTGAATTTCAATCTTGATGTTGTGTTTATGAAGCACCTCACATATAGTATCCTGATATTTCAATCCATAATGCTTTGCTATTTGCATTGCGTTCATGCCATCTTGATACATTTTAATAATTTCTTCATCAGCACCACGCTTTTTATAACCAACAGCAACCAAGCCTTCAACACGACTTCGTAGCTCTATCCCAGCATGCGTAAGACGCTCCCAAACCGAACTAGGTGCCATTTTAAACTGTTCAGCAATCTGTGTAATAGACTGCCCCTGTTGATATAGGTCAACCATCGCCTGAGCGTCAGCTTTTTGTTGCCAGCTACCATTCTTCTTGGGTTCTATCCCATTCATTCGTAGATGCTTATACACCATATAAAGAGTGACGTCCAACTCTTTCGCCACTCTCTCTCCGGTGCCGTACTTCTTATATAACTCAACTACCCTAGTTGCCTTCTCCTCCGTCATCTTACCCATTATCCTATCCTCGTATAAAAGAAAAAAGAGCAGCAACCTTTCGGCTGCTACTCTTCTTATACACTAGATCGCCGAGTGTTATTCGGAGTTTTTTAGAATGATCCTAAAAGGCTCCAATTAAAACGCGCCTATTGTCAAGACATGCAAATCCATGCCGCATCCAACCAAATATGCCCATGCGTTGGAAGCGAACTAGCGCTTCGTCATCATAGACCTCCAACTCTTCCTTGATTGGCATCACGAAAGAATCTTCCGTACTTAGGTCGAGCCCCATTACGAACTGCTCGGTCCCCGTCGGCTTGGAAAGACTTAGGACGGTCTCAAGGAATGCATCGTATTCCTGATCCTGACCATACTCAGTCATCGCGTGTAGGATAACACCATAAATCTGAGCTAAGCCCTTTTCAGCGCTCATAAAGATTTGACGGCGGGTAAAATCGTCTACCCGACTGGCATCCCATGCACGGACACATTCCATTGCTTCTAGAGATAGGTAAAGATCAGTCAAACGACCGGCGTTACCATTACCACCTGCACCGCGCGTCATTGCGGTATGCATTCGACTTACTAGCTCTTTTGTGAACTCACCAGGATTCGGAGCAGTCGTGAGACAACTAGACGAACCAGTGAGGACAGCAGTGCCTGAAGCCTCCACGACCAGACCACGATCTGCCCCAGCGGCGAGAACACAGCGCCAGCCATCAGAGTTAATCTTACGAACAAAGCCAGCCTCGAAGACTTGCAATGCGCGCTTGACTACATCCCAACGTGCTTCCTTCATGAACTTAATGTCCCAGTCGATTGAGTTACCAATCTTGAAGGTCGGAACGTTGATTTCCGATGCCTCAACTCTTCGTTCGGGCAGACGACCCTGCTCGGGAAGAGTATAAGCGGTGTAAGTGTCCTCATCACCAGGACGGACAAAATCTAGCGGGTAGCTAGCTGTCGATCCATAAGGGATGACCTGTGGGCTATAAATATCACCTAGGTTGTCAGCATCAAAGATGCCTCGACGTAGGGGAGATATAAGCTCCTGTGCGAAAGCCTTTCTTGCGGCTTCTGCCTTTCGCTGATCGCGGGAGGCCATGGCACGTAGGAGCGTAAGAGTTTCCTCATTTTGCTTCTCATACATTATTATTTCCTCCTTTGATTATTGAAGTTCTATGCGAACTTTTGCATAAGTGCTGACAACAGCAGACATAAATTGACCAACTCTCTGACCGTCACTAAGGGCTCCGGAAGGAGCGAGGTTAGCATTACCAATCTTGCCATCTTGGGCGAGATAAGCGGGCTGACCTGCGGCAATAGCAACGCCGCCATTGGCAATCACGAGGTTGGTTTCAACCTCACCACGACGTAGCAGCGTTACAGGTGTACCGATATCATCGGTATCATACTGCGAGCGCTCTGTTTCTTTAGCATAGTCAAACGATTCACGGGTGTTCAGAAGCAGACCGATGGGATAAATACCAGACCCCTCGTTCAATACAATCTGATCAGCAGCGACAACATCTACTAAGCCAGCAGTGCCCGAAGCTACACAGACGGTCCCTGGTTCCGCAGCGCGGTTCAGAGAATAATCTATTGTAGTCTCGTGAATGTGACTTAGGCCTCCACTTTTAAGTGCCATGATTAGACCTCCTTGTCCTTATTGGTACTCGGTAGAAGACTAGCCACTAGATGCCCCATTGGGGAATTACTATCACCTTCACCAGCGCCAGCGCCAGCTAGGTTAGGCTCGTCAACCTCCTCAAACATGGTGTCAAGATCCGCCGTCAACTTAGAACGGGGGGTGCGTGACATGTCAGCAGGAGCGCTACCGTTACGAGTGTTCAAAGTTGCACCCTCGTCATCAATAGGAGTCTCACGCTGTGATGGAGAAAGAAGTCCCGCTTCCGTGTCTTCTTTCTTGTCCTTGCCGTCCTTCTTGTCTTTCTTCTTAAAGTCAATGAATTTCTTAGCAAAGATTTGCTTATCTTCAAACCACTCGTTATAGTCTTCGTCAGAAGCCTTCGCGAGACCGTCTTTTAGATATTTTGCGACCTCTTCCTTAGTGAACTCAAGTACCTCAGCGAAGAGATAATTAATTTCATTAGTTCGTAGATCAGCTTTTATAGAATCAAGTTCTGCTTTTAGCAGCTTATTCTCTTCGATCAGCTCAGTGTCAGACGCCGTGGTCTTGCTTTCAACAAGAGCCTCAGCAACTGCCTTACGACTATCTGCAATCCAAGCAACCTTAGCAGCAAATACTGCGTCACCTGCGCCATCTCCTGTGACCTCTAGAGCACGATCGATCTTGGCGATCTCCTCAGGTGTGTCAGAAGTTGCACCGGCATATGCCTGTTCGATAGCCGTCTGAAGCCTTTCTAGAGTACTCTCAGCCCCTTTAAGGCTGTCTTCTAGAGCTGTTACGCGGGAAACGGCGACATCTAGATCAGCCTTCGTGCGCTTGCTAGCTTCGGCGCGCTCGCGCGCATCGAGAAGCTTCTCAACACTCTGGGTGATCTCGTCAGCGTTACCTGCGGCAGCGCGGTTCAGATCGTTCATGTTAACCTCCATTGGTTCATTACTAAACAACGTTGTTTTTGTAATGACTTGATCCTGAGCCAAGTCATCACTGCCTGCACCGATTTCTTCCAATACTTTAATTGGATCGAATGCAAAGTGATTGAGAATAAATGAGCGTTGATTAGCTGGGCGATCTACAAAGGCGATACCACCAAAGGAGACACCAACTAGTGCTCTACCGATACGCATATTATTAAATATACCAGTTCCACCGTTCGCACGAAGATGTGCGTCCAGGAATGCGGTTTCTGGTTTACGAGCGATGTGATCAAACAATTCACCAGACTGGTTATAAAGCCCATATCCGTAATTGTCAAACCAACATTCCATAGATACGAAAAGACTGCCCTGCTCAATACGCTGGACAATCTCATCCGCAGTTATTTTAATGTGAGGAAGCTGGTGCCAAACAACACCCTGGATAACTAACTCAATCGGCTGATTATCAATTTCCTCTACAGTAAGGGGATTCCCCTTAAGATCACGAGCCTCGACGGCATACATAGCACCTAGGATACGTTTATCGTCGTGCTGCCAATTCATAGGCTTTAAAAGCGGACTTGAGATGGCGCGCTTTAATTCTTCACGGGTAAAAGCATCATCATTATCATTAATGCCTTCGCTGACTAATACCGCCTCTACGTGCAACAAATCAGCCTGCTTCTGTAGCTCATCAACATTATCCAATGTTCGCGAGAGCGTAGATAAAGCTGCAGTTATCTTCTCGCTATTGAGCTTAGAAGGTCGTGCGAACTTAACCTCTCGAACGGCTATTGCTCGTATTTTAGAATAGTCTTTATTACCCATAACAGTCTAATACACTAAAACTTTATATCTAGTTGGCGGATTTAGTTCTTATCCACCCTCTCATTACGCTTCTTAATCATCTCAGCGCGTGGACCGCTAGCGGGGCCAAAGTTCTCTTCCTGGTGGATATGCTTGCCGTCAGGGGCATTATGCTGATGCGTGTGAGGACCATCTATCTCAATCATAGTGCCAGGACTAGCAAATTTAAATTGTAGCAATTCTTCCCGACTATATCGGTGAGTGTGATGACCTAGCTGATCTTGAGGACCATGTTTGTGCCCACCGCCTAATGGACCACTAGGATAATGAGCGTGCAAACCATATGCATTATCTTTACCATGAATATGGAATCCATAATAAAGAGCCTCGTCAGCTTCAGACTCGATGGGACGATCCCAATAATGCTCTAATTCTCTAGCTGTTTTATTTCTGACATCCTCATCAGTCTCAAAAACATCAGACCCTGTCGCATCTGTCTTTTTATCTTTCTTCTTCTTATCCTTCGGCTTGGCATCATCGTCGCTATATTGCTTAGCGTCTTTCGGTCTCATAGTCCCACCCTTAGTAAACTCAGTATAGGTGTCTAAAGGATCGTGGCCTACTAGAGACTGAAACTCTTCAAGGGTAAGACCTAACAAACGCGCCCTTACTAAATCATTCATTATTCTTCCTCGGTGATATAACGATCGCGAGGAGTCACGTGAATATTTGCAGGATCGCTAGAATCACTACGAGTCTTCCCGTAGGCTCCTACACTCCCGGAGGAACGATTATCTAAATGAGAAACGGTTTTGATCGGAGACACCATAAAGGTAATACGACGAATACGATTACGATTGCCACCGACTTCTCCATCAAATGGTCCTGGGGTACTTGCGATTGCCATGATTAAGCTCCTTAGATAATGGTATTTGTAAATTAGCAACTAGAAGAGAATTCTAGGGACGACCGCCTACTCTTCGGACTTTAGCTCTTTTTCAGCCTCTGCCAATATTTCATCAGTCTTCTTACCCCATACGAATAGCTTCTTTAAATACCCAAGCGCTACGCCTAAGTATTTTCTAGCTTTCTTCAGGAGTTCCAACAGCTTCTTCATTTGAGTCCTCTAGTAGATCTGCATTGATCGCGGCGAATATATTACACATCAAATCAAACCGCTCTTCCTTATTACCAGCATCAGCGGCTTCACTTTGATAAAGAGCTAGGATTCTTTCGCATCTCTCATTTAAAGAAATAGAGTCATCACCCTTTAATATATCATACACTAAACTCTCAGTAAATGGTGTCTCAGGATTAAGCCCTGCCAAAACACCAACTATGATACCCTCTAGGTCTGTCTTTTGAGCTTTAGTTAGAGAACGGGAATCGCGCACCTCTTGATTTTTTACAGCTAGCTGTGTAGAAATATCACTGATGGCTTTAAGTGCCGACGTGGCAAATTGATGATACTGCTGAAACTTATGCACGTTCCCCATCCCCTGTGGTTTAGTCTCACGCTTCTTCTTCTGAGGGGTGCCGGTTTTAACTGGGCGACCACCTTTACCTCCAGCTGCGGGGGGCGGCTTATTAATTAGGTCACGATTAAATGGGCCGCGAGACACCATAACTGGTGAACGGAACTGATCGTCTGGCTTTTTAACACCCTTATTATTGTCTTCCTTGACCTTCTTCTCAAACTTCTGACGTTCGGTCTCAACATTAAAATCGGTGCCAAATCTTTCTAGCATGGATTCATCAGAAACTATGCCTCGATCATACAAGTCAATCCACAGCTTGCGCTCAGTATTTTCATCACGTAAATTCATTAAGCCCCACTTGATGATCGGGAGCCGTCTAAACTTCATAGCATCAGAAATCTTCTTGACTTCTACTTGCAACCAATCTTCTAGTTTGCAACGAATAGTCTCTAGTTTCTCTAGTAGCAATTTGATAGACATAAAAGAGTTGGCAAAACTACCATTACCAGTCATGACAGATTCAGATACGCCAAGAGCAGCGTAGATATCTTTATCAACTTGAGTATATTTCTTAGGATCCATTATCTTGCCAATATCAGGCTGCAAGACTTGGCCTTCGATAAGATCATCCCATACTAAGTGATGAGTTTGCGAGCCACCGGCGATGGCGGCTGCAACTCGTTCTATTTGCTCTGGATCAGGAACGAACCCTTCCTTTACATCGCCCAATTTGATTAGGGTGATGGCATGCTTCATAGATTCTACTGCGGAGATCTCAGATTGACGCATCAAACGTTTGAATGCAACCTCTTTATGTGCAGGATAGATCTGTGGGGTAGCCCAGTCTTCATAATCGGCTTTTGTAACGTCTTGGATAACAGATAGTCGACCTTCGTCCAATCTTAGCTCTGCAGCGTATGGAGACCCTGCCTTTACAGGTTGTAGCTTGCCTTGGAAAATCTCTGGAAGATTTACTTTTGTTGTGCCGATATCCGCATAATAACGATATGACATGAATTTAGATAAGGGCTTCATATCACGAGCATTTAATAGCATAACCCAATAATGCTCATTAGCAAAGCGCGAACCGCGAGGCTCCATCTGTAGCGGGTTGAGAGAGACATAATCCCATGGAATCAAACCTTTTTTCTTATCCTTCTTATCAGCAGCTCGTGGATCTGTTGGGTCATTGCGAGTGCCAGCCTCAACCTTTTCCAACATGACTTCGTTCACCTTGCCTGCCGTGGCATGTTCGCGACATGCCTCACCTAATTTTTGCAAGCGACTAAAATCATCATTCGCCAACTCAACAGATATAGTCTTATCTTTGAGGCGCTTCCCATCAGCGTCTTGTAATTCAACAACAAGTTCATCACCAATAAGTTTAGCAGCTAGCCCACGCTTCATGTGATTTTTCTCAGCAGGCTTTAACTTTGCTTCTTGTGTCCAGATAAACACATTACCCGTACGCAGTAAATCGACCACAAACCGATGCAAGCGTTCTTTGAGTTTTACTTTAGTTTTCCATGCTTGGAAAAACCTATGTACTGTTACGTCTTCATGAATTAGATCTATACTCTCAACAGCGAAATCAGCTAGTAGATGCACAATAGTCTGAACTACTCCTTCGGTCTTATAAAGGAGGATACATTGTGCTATGCGTTGATGATCAATGTTAGAGTTGCCACCCCGATTATAAACCCAACCTTCTCTACCAGCATACCCACCATACCCACCACCATAGCGAGCTGGATTGCTAAAAGCATCAAAAGGACTAAAGTGAGCTTGGTGAAAACCACCACCACCGCCAAATTCTACTGGAGGAGAAAATAGGCCATTACCAGCATGCTCGCCATAAAATCCAACACCGGCACTAGCTTTTGGTTGACTCCGTGCATAAACACTACCATAGTCTGCCTTGGCATAAGCCGAGCGGAAAGCATCTAGGTCTCCAGGCGCGGTGGGACTATCTACAATAGGAGCAGCATTTAAGATGTCCATTGCATCGGGCTCTGTAAGATCCCCACGAGTTTTATTACCGGGTTCATGCTCTGCCATATTGCCATCTCCTTTTTAGGAATCATGATCGCTCAAAACAAGGATCACTATCCTCTTATACACTAACTAGCGCACATCGAGAGGGCGTTCTACCAACCATCCTCCAGGATGTTCATCTAAAAGTTGTTTTTTAACAGAGTCGACCTCTTCCTCGGAATAGACAATAGCCGTCGCCGTGGGGTCATCCTCAGGATATGGCGGCCATCCATTTCGGGACACTAATAAATAACAGTCAATAGCGTGTGGAAATTTTGATTTATCCATTAGTAGGCCACCCCACCATGTTTACGTATGGGGTAATGTCCATGACCACGACGCGGCGAATTCCTTAAGATATCCTGTGGAGTCCCACCATAGGCAGAGCCCCAGCCTTTCTCATGACCATGTCCTTTTACTACTCTAGCTGCATGACTAGCAAGTAAGAGCGCACTATACCGATCTCGACGCCTGACATCTAGCCCGTCAGGTTGATCTGCCAACTTCTGTAGACCAAACGTCTCGCTGCCCTTTTCGGTTACTGTTTGAATAATAGTGCATAGCTCATTAGTTAATTCCATCATTTCACGATAATTACCTAACGTAACCGGGTCTCCATCACTATTATCCACCCCATAAAGTAAGTCATTGATATGTTCAGCAGCTACGACATGTTCTGGATTTGTTAGATCAAATTCTACCTCGTTGATCATTCTCTTGGCATGTTGATTTAATACAATATTATCATCTAGACGCCCCGGGAATAGAATATGCCCTGTGGTGATATCTCGTTTTAAAGCATGGTTCGCAGGCGCGGACCAAGTGTGGAAATTAATCATCTCGAGCATTCTTTGGGCATTAGGGATAGCTTTATGCTCCGTCTCAGGATCAATCGAGATAATTGGCACTTCACCTTTACTCGTGTCAATATGCTTTGAGTCAGCAAACATTTCCTGAATAGTAACACCGCCACCGCCAGTATCACAAGCAATACGCATGACGCCAGGGAATCTCCGTAGAGTCTCTCTAATCCTAACGATACTCTTGCCATACTCGGTCTTATTCCAAGCATCGACATAGACTACCTGTGCCGTAGTGCCCACTAACTTCAGGACTACTAGACCAAAGTTGTCATTGTGTCGAGCAGGGTCAAGACCCATCACATATTGGAATCCGGGCTCGCCATACAATTCATAATGAAATTCACGACTTACTTCGCCTAGACCCGGCATTCCGGGGGATGCTGCATCAATAATAGATCGCGGAAAGAAGCCATGAGTATCTTTACTAAATCTACATTCATATTCGTGTCCGAAAATGACTTCATCCATGATTGCTTTATGATTAGCAACGATATCCTCATCTAGGAAGTCTGGTGGCATGGCATAGTATGGAAGCTGGAAGATAGCGTACTCTGAATACATTTTCTGCCATCTTGCCAACATGTCATCACTGACGTTGATAGTCCCATCTCTACTCTGACGACGCAACCCTTCTTTGATTTTCTTAGCATCGCCACCAGATGAAGCAAAGATCTTATAGGCTTCGTATCGACGGAAGAAGTGCGAGAACTGATAAGTAGCCGTGCCAGACAAGACTAGCTGGTTGCCAGTCATTCGGCGCGCCTCTTCAATCATATTTATAATACCTGCATTCACACCCATGCCTCGCAATTTCTCTGTGAACTCGCGCAACATCACTGCCTCTGCAGGGTCTGCCTTCACTGACAGGAACGGACCAATCGCAGTATCGAACACATGATCGTCAATTGACGCAACCTCATCACAGACCAACGTCGTGGCTCGCATACCTCTCACTTTGGTTCCGTCACCCACTGGAATGCCAGTAATCTGCGTATTGACGCCTACCTTAAGATAAACTCGATCCGTGGCAAACTTAACACCGAAGTCATTACCAGGATGGTACTTCCGAATGGTTTCCTGGATGATGGGAGATTGCTTCACTAAGTCATCAATATATTGGAACGTAAACTTTGCCTGACGGAAGCCACCGGAAACCACCACGACCTTCGTACCAGGCACTAGCAAGCACTTTAATAAACAATAAATTGCTAACATAAATGTTTTACCTGCTCCACGACAGGCTAACACCATGGGGAATTTTTTATGCCACATCATATGCAGCATAACACTTTGGAAGGGAAGTAATTGAAGTGGATTGCCGAACTGGTTCTTAAATATTAACTCTACTAACTTTGTTAGACAAACATTCGCTATTCTATTTACGATATAAGGATATTGCTTTTTATCGTGAACATACAGTGAGTCCTCAATGACTTTCGAATCAGTTATAATTTTGGCAGCAACGGTCATAGTATACAGTCATCATCCCTTTCATCTTCGTCGTCCTCATCAAATTGATGGAAGTAATTAGAACTCATGGGGTTGATGCTAAAGAAGGGGTGGAATTCCATTAGGTCTGCTAACTGTTCATGCATTCTGTACTTCTGGATCTCAAAATATGCTTGTCGCACGTGTCGCAGAGCCATTTCAGAATCAAAGGCATCTAGAGCAAATTCATCATACAGGTGACGCATTTGGGCACGCAGTTCTGATTCTTGGTCGCTGAGATCTTTAATCCTCGCGCGAAAGTTCTTCAGGCGCGACTTACTAATCGGTGGTTGGTTATTCATTTAATTCATCCAATGTCTTTTGTGCCAAAGCTATACAGGTAGTGAGCGCCAATCTAGTATCTGCGTTAGTAGCATACTTCTCTGCGAACTCCTCATGACTACAGTCGCCCTCATAACCCATCGTAGGTGCGCGTAGATACTCTAGGGCGCCACGGGCTCTCCCTAACTTGTCTTCAAGCTCAGTCATACCTTTATGCATTTCTCGTCCAATATCTTGGTAATTATCGAACATTTCCTGAAACTCGGCGTCTTTCTCATCCATCATCTCTTTTAACCAAGGATAGCTACTATAGAGCATATCTAAAGTGGTGGCTCCTTCTCCAATACGTTGATTCATTTCTTATCTCTCCATTCAATTATATAACCGGCGCGATCCTCATACCAAGATTTAGGCGGGATCTCTTTGGTTGTCCTTGTCAGATCCGCTACTAGAACTGTATGATCAGAACCATCTAGCATATACCACATGCTATACCCCATCAGCTCTTGTCGGGGGATCAGGCCATGCTCGTCCTGAATCTGACACTGGGTCAATCTCTCCAGCTACTTGAGCTTTTAATCTTGCTCCTAAGACAACTAAAAGATCTCTTGCTAATTCGGGAGAGCCTTGGGTGCGCATGCTCTCCGCAAGGATGATAGGTAGTAATTGTTCATCTGTTAAGCAGTGAAACCATTTTATCATATGTTCAGCCATTCTCCTTCTCCTCTCTATCTCTAATTTCCTGTTGGAGCTTCCTGACCTCGTCAAGCGTTTCATCCATCTCTCTCATTATAGACGATGCTCGTGCCTGATCTGCCACCATTTTACTATTCAATCTTTCTCCTAGAGCAGCTAGAAGATGTCTTATTTGTGTGGGGCTAGATATGGTTTCGCGCATTGCCTCCATAAAAGCAACATCCATCAACTCTTTATCACCTAGACTGTTAAACCATTCATAATCAAATTGCTTTATCATCCTTATCCTCTCTCATTAAACGTTTCCTTTCATACTCATAAGATTTGCAGAGAATCTTTTTAGCGATTCGCGGCGCATACTTCTGCCCCGCCCAAATAAAATGAATACCCTCACTTTGCGACAACGAAATCAGCCAGCTCTCTATAGCCGCAATCGCTTGATATCTTCGTGGATAGCTTTTACTTACATGAGCCCAGTTTTTAACATCTAGAAACTCAGCATAGGTTTGTTGTATAATAATATACTTATATTTAAATGCGCGCATTTTCTCAACGCTGCGCAAGAACCTGTCTTTTTTTAAGATCAGATTAGTGAACAATTCCTTTCCATCTCTTTTTTTTTTCTACCACTACAAGATTTGGTATCTCTTGTATAGTATAATCCCCAGCATCAACTTTTTCTCTTATATATGCCTTTACATCTTTATCTCCCTCTTCCGATTCTTGAAATAAAGCATGAGCTGTTTTTTCTCTCGTGTCCACAATTATCGTCGGTTTGACGGGGTATGGCGATTTTGCTCTCGTCATTAATATGCCTCCAGGTTTTTCCAGTACGAATTTTACTAATATTACTATGATCAACATTAAATCTTGCAGCAATTTTATGATTATCTAGACCTTGTTGAATCATTGCTTTAATTTCTATCACTTTTGATTCTGTCAATTTTGAAAGATGCGTCCCTTCACCACGTTTGGCAAATGACATCCGTTGTTTTGTTAATGCACTCAATTTTTGTCTTGGCGGATTAGGCAATGTTTGATATATAGATCGATCAATGTCTTGCCAGGTACGATTATGTTTAATATCCATGATTGAAGATTGACTAATTTGGTATTTAATAATCAAATCACTAACTGAAATTTGATGAATAAACAAGTCATTTAGTATGGCTAGGACATCAAGTCGTGCTAATTTAGTATTCAACTTACCTAATGCCGAACCCTGAGCACGACGTAAGTTAAGGTTGTCTTCTGATAGTTCTAATTTTAAACCAAGCGTACTTCCAGCCACCCGACAAATATTATACCCTAACTTATGAAATCTATTATCATTATCACTAGCAAATAAAAATACATCTAGATAATATTGTTCTCTCTGAAAAATCAAGGTCTTCCATTCCTTATCAGTCATCTCATCCAATCTAACAATGTATTCAATCACCTCAAAAACAAAAGCATCAACTTCATATTTATCCCAAGCTCGTTGTAAATGAACCGAATGGTGACAATTTTTCTTTAACAATAATCGATGATCATTCCAACGTTTAATAAATCCCGCTTTAGAGCCAGTGCTCCCTATGTAAAACTTATTATTCTTCAGGTTTAGAATCTGATAAACTCCTGTTTTCATCATCCCCCTCCTTCGGTGGCTCGTCAGATATATATTCTGAAAATGCTCCCAATAACCAATTATATACTCTGCCATCTGGGCCTTTGTCGCCACGCGCCATTCGACGAAACTCATCTTCAGTCAAACGATTGATCCGTTTGATATCCTCTACGATAGAATCGCGCTTTAGTTGGTCTGTTAATTCTTGTTGAAGGTCAAGGAACGTGTTGCGCGTATCCTTGATCTTATCTAATCTTTGCTTACGAGTCAGCTTAAGGTCGTTTACTAACTCCATATATTCTTTGTGCCATTGCTCAACTTCTTTCTTATACATTTCACGATTACCCGCGAATCGGCGCTTTGCCTTATCCGCGTCCGAGTCAGAAAGACCACCCTCCATATCTGCCATCAGGTAAGACTCAGAAGTGTTCAGAAGTGATTGCGCGCGCAAATATTTTACATTAGAATAAGATGCACGAATCAGCATCTCATTTTCGGCGCGTGTCAATGCTTCCTCATCAGCATCACCCCTTAAGTCTTCGTAATGAGCGACAAAAAGGGCGCGCTGATCATCATTCATCATAGTCATAAATTCTTTTGCTGTCAGAGAATCCGCCATGATGCTAGGAAGTGTAATCTTGGTAGAAGGTTGAGATGGTGGGACAATGCTGTATGCCGCAGGCTGGGTAGCGGATTCTCCTAGCACTTTAGCCTTGCGCTCCTTCCGGATCATCTCACCTATAGATCGCCAAGCGGTCTTTACACCTGGGCGCACCTTATCGGCGATCTGCTGGTGAGTGTAACCTTCTTTGTGCAGCTGACGAATGGTCCGTATTTCGTCAGGTGAATATCGTTTTCTAGAGAGTCCCATCTATATCTACTCTTTGTATGGATCCATCATTAAATTTAATCATACAATACATAGGTGAATCAATAGAGATCGGGCGCAATCTTAAATTGGTTTGGATGGGCGGGCAATCTACATTAATATCAATACTTACAATATCTGGAAACTTATCATACGTATCATATCTATCTGAATATAGCACAGAATCGTGACCCTCTAGAACCGTTTTGAAATTAGCTTTAAAGTACGCATCAATCTCTAAAGGATTAGAAGTGCGCGCAGGCATATTGCCAACTTGAATACTAATCGGCTTCTTGCTTCCTAATGGATACATCTCTTCATAAGTCGGTTTTGTTTCAAAAGTGTTGCGAATAAATTCCGATGCTTGATGAGGCGTAATCGCAAGTTTGTCGGCAAGTTGATAAAGGTTGATGTCCCCATCATTAAAACTCGTACTCCCCCTCATGGCTTCTCCAACATCGAGCATGGGCGACTTTTCTTTTTCCATTACTTCAGGATGTCGAGGCCACCGCTCGTCGCACTCTCGGCAGAGAAAGTTGTTGTCCCCTTCGACATCCCTGACTATGAAGCGATGCGCGCATTGTTGTTTTGCTCTCTCGCGCCCCGTAACCATCTTAGCTAGTTCTGAATCTAATTCATAATCCTTATTAGCCACCATTATTAATCTCCAAATCCTGTTCTTTCATAGGGATGATAATCATCATCGTCTGGTAGAGAGAAGACGTCAATAGTGAATGGTTCGCTTATAATTTCAGGTAGGAAATCACTTATGTCCCATTCATACTTCCCGATCAATTCATCAAGAGGGGCAGTCGATATTCCTTCTTGGGCTGTCTTCAAACAATCCCTTAATGCCTTGGCGAGTTCTAAAATAGATGGACTGGCAGCATTAACAGGGGGAGCATAAACTAAACCAAAAGGATTCTCGGGATCATAAGGTTTGTAGGGATTATTGCTATTAAACCAATCTTCCGGTTGCGGCAGTGCGTTATCAAGAGTCATCGACATCCCTCCCGTTCTCTTTCAAAAATTTCTTTGCTTCATCATACCAGGCGAAGCCGACGACCTCATCGGACATTACGCCTTCAATTAAATTTAGCGCCTCTTCAAATTCTTCCCCTAAACCATACCTTTTGTCTTTATCTGGTTCATCCTCTACAAATTGAGGGCAATACTCATCAATATCATCTAGAAGGTGATTAATGCTCTCTGGTGTGCAGTCATCCTTCATGAAGAAAATCTTACGAGCGCGGCGCAAAAGTTCTAAAGTCAAGAGATGGACCTCGTCCTTAACATAATGTGCGTGGCCAGGCTGGGCATCCCATAATGCGTCGGGAACTAACTCATCCGCTCTCCATATCACATTTTTGTGCCCTACATTTTGACATCCCTCTAATTTGGGCAAGTAAGCCGCGCCTTTACAATCTGGACACTTAGTCACGCCGTCAGTTACTTCAGTATAGCTATGACTATCTACATGAGACCAAATCTCAGACAATGACTCAAATGCCTTCCCACATGAGCACTTATACTCATCAGAAGGCGTGACATGATAATGCTTCATTTTCCCTGCTCCTCTATAATCGCCCTAACCTGTCGTTGCACCAGCCGCCTGTAATGGGCGGGCACTGACTGCATCTCTCCATTAATCATATTATCGTAGTAAGGCACTAAGGCGTCGTCTAGCTTAGTCCTTAAAGCGTCATCTAGATCCACAACACCAGTAGTCGACCCCACGCTCATCGACTCGTGTTGGGTAAAGTCCACGCTATCATCAGTATCTAGTTGCGCGTTGTACGAAAGTGGCGCGGCAATAGCGCGTTTGCGCGCCATCCTATCTCTGTAAGCCACGATACGATCGCAACCTACCTCTTCGATCCGGCACGTTTTCGTTTCTTTAATATAATCTGGGCAACGTAAACAAGGTGGGTTATTGTCTAAATAAATTCCGCGAAACTTATTGTAAAGAAAATTATCAACACACCTTGCGACAAAATGGAATAACGACTTTCCTTCCTTGTCGGGATCGTGTAACCTGAGGACTCTCCAGCACTCTAAGCGGATGTCCTGCGCCAAATCTTCAGCGTCAACCCCTGGAAAGGAGTATTTCGCTTTCTTCATCGATACGATAGTTTCGACCAGGTCTTCTACATCGGCATACTTAATGCCACTTCCGGCGATCATTCAGGGGACTTAGTGGAACCCAAGTCCCTGGAGTCTTGAGGAGTGTACTTTCGTTTCTTTTTAGAGTTCTTCTCCAGAGCTTCGGCAGCATCCTGTTTATTAGCATGTACCTTCGGGACAACTACCGGCTGTTCCACAGTCGGTGAGGGTTGTGCGAAACTTCTGTCGGTCTGTTTAGTGGTGGTGTTCAGCTTGCGAGCTGGTACGTCACCACTTTTAGAAATAGTAATTTTGTTTTCAGGCTTCATGCCTTCACCAAATGTAGTACCCATTATGTTCACTCCTCAAATCCATTAGGGCCAAATATATCATTATGTTTAGCTAATTTTATTCGTGTGTTAGATTGGTCAAGTGGATATTGATATCCACTACGCGACTCTTTTAAAATCTCATCAGCTTCTGCTGCGGTCAATAGGTGTTGAGTTTTAACAGTAAGCTCAATAGGGAGTTCCTGTTGAATATTTGGCAACAGACCACACACCATTTTAGACATCGCACTGCGAAGCTTAATTTGATATTGTTCAAAATCTGTATCACTTCTCTGCAACTCTTCAAAATGCTCAATAACATCTAGAATAGAAGGACAGCAAAAAGCGCGCCACGCAACCTTAAGTCGGCGACAAAAGTTAGTGATCACCCTCATGATGGGTAATCCTCAGCGGTTTCATCAAACCAAGTGTTTAGCTGGGCCTTAACCTCACTGAGTTGTCCACAGAGGACAACCCCAGCAGCATTATCCACTACTTCAGTAGGATCACCCTCTTTCATAGTAACAGGCTTGATCATCACTAATTTGATATAAACGATGCCTTCACCTGGTTGGGGCGTGAAAGCCTGCCCTTTCATCTGCTCAAGTGTCTCACTCGGTAATATGTTAATACTCATTCCTGTCCTCTCTACACTAAAAAGAAATCCATACACCTATATAGTAGGGAGAAAGCGGGGAAAAGTATTGGATTATTTGGTATAATCCACATTTTATTACTGTCTCCTGAGGGGTTTAGCTGTTTCATCTTATAGGTAAGGCGCGTGAAATGCTGTAGCATGCCACCCCGCGTCTCAGAACGAGACCACCCCCCGCCGAGCTGAAAAACCCCCCCCTTTAGTTCTTTTTTCTTTTTTCTCACATCGAGAATGGCACACTATGTGTCACTGAAGATTTATGAATAGTGCACTAAAGATCGAGCAAGATCGACCCGATAAGTAATTGTCAACCGAAACTCCAAACCAAACAATACAATGTTCCACTACGCCAAAGACATGACCATCGAGTACGTTCGCCACTCCTTCGCGTTCCGCCTCTTCGCGCTAGTCGCCGCGGTGAGCACGGTCCCGGCATACTTTCTCATGTCATCCCTGAATTTCGCTCTGTAGTAGGGTAGACTTCAGCAACTAGAGACAGAGAGACAGAGACATGACCGACCCGACATACGACCTAACGGAACTCTGGCAAGCGAAGCGCGACCGCTACGCTACCCGGCAGGGTTCATTCATGCTCAAAGGGGAGGTCACGGTGTTTGCTCCTCGGTTCGATGCGTTCGGTCGGGATGTCCGATCCGAAGCGGTCGAGGTCTGGGAATTCATGCGAGCATGTCGGGGGAAGATCATGCGAGTCATCTACGTCTGCCTTGACGGAACGGTTCGGGACATGATCGGTCGACAGGGTGTCCACGATTCAGATCAAGACGGGGCGGTCCAGGGGATCGGGCATTCGATGGCAGATGCAACTAGACTCAACCTGTCATTCTGGACGTTCGCCCACGGAAAGAAGGTCAATACGGGCAGCGGACAGGGATACCGCACATTGCGCGCAGAAGGGATCCTAGCGATACGGTGTGAGGGAAACGATATCCTCACAGCATACGGTCAAGGCGCGCTAGAGCAAGCTGCGCGAACGGTCGTGCCGAGAGAGATAGCAACCGATACCGTTCCGATAGTCGAAGGGGAATTCGAAGGACTAGAGATCTAGGCTCAAGTTCAACTAGAGACGAGACGACAAGAGTAGCGATGAAAGTTCCACAATACGCTAGCTGTATCAATCTAGAGAGATTCAATCTGTTCGTTCGGATGATCGAGAGAGATGCACGAACTACTAGTAATCAGAAGCTAGTGCTCAAGTTCAGAGCATGGAGCTATTACGTAAGCGTCAAGAGTCAATTTCACATCATGATAGAACTACCAACGGTCTACCGATGATACACTAGGGCTAGTCCGCTATCCCGCACTACAGCACGAGGAACACGATGCAAATTTCAGAAAACGGAACTATGAGCACGACAATCGACGGGGCGGATTTCCGCATCAAATGGACAACGGACGGGAAATGGTTCGTCTCGCGTCTCGGGATGGCCATAGGATACTGCGATACTCTGGCAGAAGTCCCGGGAATGATCCGGCAAAGGAAAGACGAAGCGCGGGAGAGAGTCACTAGGCTCGAATCTGAAGCGAAAGAGAGAGCGGAGGAAATTCTAGATCGGTTCTAAAGATCCCTCTTCGGAAAGACGACTAAGGTATTGGCAACCGGAACTCAACTAGGAAAGAACAATGGAATTCACAGTCGAAACACGCGCGGGAAAGTCCTTCACAGTCGATAGCCTCTTGACGGATCGCGAGGCGAAAGCCGTTCTGATGGCAAAGACGAATCCCTCCGATTTCGAATGCACGCTCGCGCATAAACCGAGCTTGAGCCCAAAGATGCGCTCTTGGCTACACGTTCTGGCATCATGGGCACAAAACCCGAAGCGCGAAACCTCAAGCGCGAGCTTTCCCCAAATTCTCGCGATGTTGACCGGTGCGCGAAACGCAGGGAAGAAATTCCCGAAAATCAAGCTCCAAACAAGCGGCGCATCGTGGACAAAGGTCGTTCTGTCGTTGTCCAAGGCGGGAAAAGTCAACATTACGGACGGTCGCCCCTTTGGCTCCAATCTCTACTTCGGAGCGATTCAGACAGACGGTAGTTTCCGCTCTGCTACCGAATCGGAATCGGTTCTCGAATTGCTCAATACCTTGGAATTGAATCCGGCAACGGTCGCGACTCAGCATGGTGTCGCAACGGGTAATTGCTGTTTCTGCGCGCGCGATCTCTCGACAAAGGAAAGCCGTTCGGTCGGATACGGTCCGATCTGCGCTAGCAAGTTCGGTCTCCCGTGGGGGACGATCGATCCGGATTTGGACACAAAGGGGAAATCGTTCGTCCCCAAATGGGGGAATAACGAGGATGCGGGGGATCTATCCGCTATGAACGCCGCTGATGCTAGCGAATTCTTCTAAGCTAGCGACATGTCCCCCGGGCGGCATCTGCCCGGTCATTACCCTTACAGAGAGCATCATGATTCAACTAGAAAGAGCTGAGAAGCGATTCGGCGCGTTCACGGTCCCGTTCATCGTCCACTATCAGACGAGCAAGAGAGAGGGTTTCCGGCGGTTTGAGAACCGCGATAGCGCGATGAAATTCGCCACGGAAATCCTCCATGAACTTTTGTTCTATGGGCTCAAGATCGGCTAACGGAATGCCGACTAGGATGGTAGCAACCGGAATTCAACTAGGAAAGAGAACATGACTCAATGGGAAATTTTCGATCCCCGTAACGGGGAAGTCGTCTACGTCACCGATGACGAATCGATAGCGAACGCGATTTGCGATGCGGCAAACGTCGACAATTACAACCTAGACTTTGGCGACATCGACAATCCACAATGGGTCCATCCCGAAT
>Ga0255048_10000006_pt1 | contig 135229 bp, 130 predicted proteins | sample JV7_2_2_MG_FD_183619 | JGI IMG/M metagenome (GOLD analysis project Ga0255048, IMG submission 183619) | Seawater microbial communities from Jervis Inlet, British Columbia, Canada - JV7_2_2 | ecosystem: Environmental > Aquatic > Marine > Inlet | place: Canada: British Columbia | collected... | reverse complement strand
GGGCGCTGGGGTCTCCCTAGTCTCCGCGGCCAAGGGCGGCGCGAGCTCGCTCCCGGAGCGAATGTACCCAGCGGCGAGGTCTTTCGAACTCGGATCCGAGGACTGCCAGGCCGGCGAGGATGACGATCCCGGGGCCGGGCAGGAAGAGCAGCGCGATGCCGACGACGATGATGACCGCGCCGATGGCGGCGACTCCCAACCGGCGCAACAGCTGCATCGTCTTCAACAAGGCACATCCCCCTTCGGACTCGACCGGGGGAACTTTACTCTCACCAGGCGGATTCGGGGAGGGCGGTATCCAGTCGGGTGACATGGAAGGCGCAGTGTCCTTTGAAGCAGTTATGGGCCTGATCACGGCACGGCGCACCAACCTGCGCATCGACCCGGAGCGTCCTGTCGACCCGGCTCTGATCGGACGCCTATGCCGGGCGGCGACCTTGGCTCCCAACCACAGGGTGACGGAACCCTGGAGGTTTGCCGTCCTCACTGGCTCGGCACGGGCAGCTCTCGGGGAGATCGCGGCCCGCCAGTTGGCAACGCGGGGAGTCACCGATCCAGCCCGGGTGGACAAGGCACGTGGCAAGTACCCATGTGCCCCGGTGGTGGTGGCGGCGGGGTGTGAGACGGACGCTGACCCGATTCGACACGCCGAAGATCGAGACGCGGTGGCGGCCGGCGTCCAGAACCTTCTGTTGGCGGCAAGCGCGGCCGGGTTGGCCACCTATTGGGCGACCGGGGCGACTGCCCGATCGCCGGAGACGGCTCGCGTGTGTGGCTTCGAGGGGGGTACGGTGATCGTTGCCCTGATCTACCTCGGTTGGCCGACCGCGCCGGCACCCTCGGGACACAGGAGCGCACTGGCCATCACCTGGGCGGGTGGTACATAGCACAGGCCCCTACCCGATCCGTCACTGTGACGATTTAGACCGGTAGCTGGGTAGCGGGGATCGGGGTGCTGGACGGGCTACTCAGGCCGGAGCGGACCGACACCCTCCAGTTCGAAGGCAGCATCGTCGGCCCAGCAGTACCACCAGGCCTCACCAGGTTCGAAGCTGCGGATCAGCGCATGCTCGGGGTGCTCGACGAAGTGACTGCGGGAGTGACGGTTGGGTGATTGGTCGCAGCATCCAACATGGCCGCAAGCCACGCATACCCGCAGGTGCACCCAGTCCGAGCCGATCTGCAGGCATTCTTCGCATCCGGTACCGGTCGGCACAACCTCGGGCGGCGGATCGGTGATGTGGGTGCAATCGTCGTCCATGGCGGCGCAGGCTAGCCATATCCAGGCGACCTCTTTCGCCCATAATCCACGTTATGTAAAGCTGGCCCACCCCTCCTCTCCTCTTTGGCTGTCAGTTTCGTGCCGCTGGACGGGTACCGTGTGCGAATGGGGACCGGCCGGCGCTTCTTTGCTTTCATCCGCGCCATCAATATTGGAAAGCGACGCATGACCAATGATGAGCTCGTCCGGCCGTTTGTGCGGCTCGGCTTTGATGACGTGGCTGCCTATCAGGCCGCAGGCAACATCACGTTCTGTACGACCGATCCGGATCGGGCGATTACGGAGAGAGTTCTGCCCGCCCTGGCCGATGCGTACGGGTTCGATCCGGTCATCTTCGTGCGAAGGCTCGACGCCGTCCGATCGCTGGTTGACGCCCGTCCGTTCACGGACCAGCAGCTGGCTCGAACGGACGGGCGGGTGCAGGTTTCCTTCCTGCAGGAAGTCCCGAGCGAGGAAAAGGTCGCTGAGGTCTTCGCCGTGGTCCCGCCAGACGATCTCATCGCCTTCGTTGGGCGTCAGTGGTTCTGGCTGCCGAGGGCCGGCATCAGCGAGTCAAGGTTGCCGGTGGGCTCGGTTGAGAGCGTCCTCGGCCCCACCACGATCCGTACCCTCGGCACCATCTCTCGGATGCTGGATAGGTTCGCTGGCTGATCGACAGGCCTTGACTCCACGGAACGACTCCGCAATAGACTCCTCTGGTTCATTCCACACGGAGGAGAGTGCGATGGCGAATTTCATGATGATCTACAAGGGCGAAGCCACCGATATGGCGGACTTGACTGAAGAGCAGGCCCAGGGTGTGATGGCCAAGTGGATGGCGTGGATTGAAGGCGTCGGTGCGGCGCTGGTTGACGTTGGCACTCCCTTCGGTCCGTCGGCTTCGGTCGTCGACGATGGCAGCTCCGGGGCGGCCGCGTCGTTGACCGGCTACTCGATCGTTGAAGCCGACGATCTTGCGGCCGCCAAGGGTCTGGCAGACGGACATCCATACCTGAGCGAGGGCGCCGGGAACTACGCAATCGATATCTACGAGCTGACACCCGTCCCCTTCTAGGCCGATCCCCGGCCGGCCTGCGCCATCCACCGGCCGCACTCTCGTTTCTTGGACATGTGTTCATACGTCGGAATAAACGCCTCTCTAATTGGTTGATTTGATCCTGAACAGATACACGGAGGACAGGATCATGAACAACCACACCAGCCGAACCGCCCTTGTTACCGGTGCCAACTCCGGTCTCGGCCTCGAGGCTGCCGCCCAGCTCGCCGAGCATGGCTATGGCCGCGTAATCGTGACAGCGCGGTCGGACGAGAAGGCGGCCGCCACCGTCACCACCCTGGTCGCTCGTACCGGCAAGGACGTCTTTGAGACGGTGACCCTCGATAACGCCGACCTGGCCACTGTTGAGACCGCCGCCCGGGCGCTGGCCGAACGCGGAGGCAAGATCGACCTGCTGCTCCTCAATGCCGGAATCGCACCCACAAAGGAACTCTCCAGAACCGGTGACGGCCTGGAGTTGACAATGGCCGCTTCTCTGACCGGGCACCACGTGCTGACAATGCGGCTTCTCGAGCACGATCTGCTCACCGAATCCGCCCGGATCGTTATCGCCGGCTCGGAAGCGGCGCGCGGCGATGTTCCCACCTTCAGTCCTGTCGACATCGATGACTTCGCCTCCGAGCACTTTGATGGCGACCTCGAAGCCGCCATCGATGCCCAGCTGCGGATGACAGAGCCGGCTGTGTACAAGCCAAGCGACACCTATGCCACTACCAAGCTTTTCGTAGCATGGTGGTCAGCAGAGTTGGCCCGCAACCTGCCGGCCGGCATGACTGTGAACGCCGTCTCCCCCGGCAGCACGCCGGATACCAATGCGATTCGCAACGCTCCGTTCTTCATGCGCTACATCATGTTGCCGATGTTCAAGCTGGTCCCCGGAATGTCGCATTCCGTCGCCGACGGCGCCGGCCGCTACCTGGAGGTGGCTGACCGCGGGCCACACGTATCTGGCAAGTTCTTTGCCTCGAAACCGAAGAAGATGACCGGACCTCTCCACGAGATGGAATTGGATCACTTCGACAACCCGTCCGGCCAGAAGGCGCTTCTCAATGTCCTGTCGAGAGTGACCGGCGGCGTCGGCTACCTGGCCGGCGCCTGAGACGATCCAACTGAGACTGCGTTGGTAGAGGGCCCACTCCCCCACTCGCACCGATCTGAAGCGTAGAGTGGCTGCCCTATGAAAGTCACCGAGCACCTCGAGCGGGCTTCCGGGCCGTTCATCACTTTCGAGATCATTCCACCGACCAGGGGCGGAGACCTGCCCAGCCTGCTTGGTCTGATCGAAGATCTGATGCAGCATCGGCCTCCTTTCATCGATATAACCAGCCATGCGGCCGAGGTGGTCTACGAGGAGGGCCTGACCGGGTACGAGAAGAGAATCAAGCGCAAGCGTCCCGGCACGCTCGGTGTCTGCGCCCTGATTCAGAACAAGTTCAACATCGATGCCGTCCCCCACATCCTGTGTGAGGGGTTCACCCGGGAGGAGACCGAGGACTTCCTGATCGAGCTTCGGTACCTGGACATCGACAACGTGCTTGCCATCCGCGGCGATTCATCCGGCTATGAGAAGCGTCTCGAGCACGGCCGAAGCCGCAACCATTTCGCATCCGACCTGATCGGTCAGATCACCGACATGAACAAAGGTGTCTACCTGGAAGAGTTGCTGGATGCCGCGCCGACGGAGTTCTGTATTGGTTCAGCCGGCTACCCCGAGAAGCACTTCGAGGCCCCCAATTTGCAGGCGGACGTGTCTCGCCTGAAGCAGAAGGTCGAGGCAGGAGCCGAGTACGTGGTTACTCAGATGTTCTTCGACAACCGCCACTACTTCGATTTCGTTGAGGAGTGCCGGTGGCAGGAAGTCACCGTCCCCATTATTCCGGGTGTCAAGGTCCTGGCGTCACAGAGCCAGGTAGCCAGCATCCCCCGCACTTTCCACTGCGAGGTTCCGCCCGACCTGGCCGATGCTGTGATGAGCGCACCGGAGGACCGGGCGTCTGATATCGGAGTCGAATGGGCAATCGATCAGACCCGCGAGCTACTCGAACGCGGTGTGCCGTCGGTCCACTTCTACGTGATGCAGAGCGCCCGTTTGATCAACGGGGTGCTGGCCCACCTCGATATCTGAGTGCCGCGCTAGCCCGGAGGGCCGGCCGCCGCCACCGCCGCCGACGCGTCGACGGCGTGATTGGCGAAGTTGTCACGGAACATGGCTGCCAACCTGGTGGCCTGGGCATCGAAGGCAGCCGCGTCCTCCCAGGTATCGCGCGGGTTGAGGATCTCCTTGGGGACGCCTTCGATACTCGTCGGCACCTCAAGTCCGAATATCGGGTCGACGAAGTACTCGACATCATCGAGATCACCCTGCAGGGCGGCGTTCAGCATGGCGCGAGTGTGAGGGATCTTGATCCGCTCACCCACTCCGAAGGGTCCTCCACTCCAACCGGTGTTGATCATCCACACCTTGGCGCCGTAGGTATCGATCTTGTCCCGCAGGACATTGGCGTAATAGGAAGCCGCCAGCGGCAGGAACGGAGCCCCGAAGCAGGTCGAAAAGGTGGCCTCGGGATCGACCACTCCCCTCTCGGTGCCGGCCAGCTTGGAGGTGTAACCGCTGATGAGGTAGTACATCGCTTGCTCGCGGGACAACCGGGAGATAGGAGGCAACACTCCGAAGGCATCGGCGCTCAGGTACACGATATTCGAAGCGTGCGGTCCGGTCAGGCTGGGCTCGACGCTTGGCAGGTGGCTGAGCGGATAGGACGTCCGGGTGTTCTCGGCCTTCGAGCCATCGTTGTAGTCGGGTTTGCGGGTATCCGGGTTCAGGACCACGTTCTCGAGAATCGAGCCGAACATGCCCGCCGCCCGGTAGATCAAGGGCTCGTCTTCGATGCTGAGCCGGATGGTTTTGGCGTAGGAGCCGCCCTCTATATTGAATACCCCGTCCTCGCCCCACCCGATCTCATCGTCGCCGATCATCTTGCGGTCCGGGTCGGTTGCCAGCGTGGTCTTGCCGGTTCCGGACAGTCCGAAGATCACCGCCACGTCGCCCTTCTCGTTACCAAGGCTGGCCGAGGCATGCATGCTGAGAGCTCCGGCCTTGGGAAGCAACCAATTCATTACCGAGAAGATGGACTTCTTGACCTCACCGGCGTACTTGCTGCCGCCGATGAGCAGGATCTTCTTCACGAAGCTGACACACACGAAGACTTCGCTGCGAGTGCCATCTCGCTCCGGGTCGGCTTCGAAGAAGGGGGCATGGACGACGTTGAAGTCGGCCAGGAACGGCTCCACTTCGTCGTCGCCATGAGCGAAGTGCTCGGGGAGGATGAACATGTTCCTGGCGAACAACGCATGCCAGGCGCTTTCGGTAACCACCCGCACCCCCAGCCGATAGTTGAGGTCGGAGCCGGCGTAGTTGTCCTGCACGTACAGGGAGTCGCGGGAGGAGAGGTAGTCGGCGACGCGGTTGTAGAGCCGCTCGAACACCTCGGGCTCCATCGGCTGGTTGAACCCGCCCCAGGCGATCTCGCCTTCGGTTTCGGCTTCGCGGATCATGAACTTGTCCTTGGGGCTGCGCCCCGAATAGGGGACGGTGTCCACCACCAGTTGACCATCGGCGGCCAACTCGCCCAATCCAGCCTTGATTGTGTGCTCGTAGAGGACGGGCACCGACGTATCCCAGAAGACCTCGCCGGTCGGCGTGATGCCCAGTTCGTCGAGTTTCGGCATGTGAATTACCTCTTTATCGGCTGGGTTTGAAGCCTATCCCGGCTCTGCCCGCCGGCCGGCAGCTTCAATCGCCTCCCAAACTCGGGACGGGGTGAGTGGCATGTCCAGATGAGTTACGCCCCAGGGGGCCAGCGCATCCAGTACTGCGTTGACGATGGCAGGCGGTGCCCCGATACACCCGGACTCACCGGCTCCCTTGGCCCCCAGGGTGTTCGAGGGTGCGGGGTGAACCAGCCGGTCGGTACGTATGTCAACGTGATTTGTTGCCACCGGAACCGCGTAATCCATGAATGAGGAGGTCATCAGCTGGCCTTCGGGGGAGTATTCCACTCCTTCCAGCAGGGCCTGGGCGATGCCCTGTGCCAGCGAACCGTGAACCTGGCCTTCTACCAACATCGGGTTGATCACGTTCCCGAAGTCATCGACGGCCACCAGCGTGTGCAGCCGGACCTGTCCGGTCTCGATATCGACCGCGACCACCGCTGCCACGGCTCCGTATGGGAACGTCTGTGCCCCCGGGACGTACCACTCTTCGGCGACCAGCGGACCATCAGCCCGTCGTACCAGTTCGGTCCAGGCCATCAGGGTTCCCGGCTGTCCCGCCACGGAGACCCCCTGGTCGCTGACGACAACATCGGCGGCACTGGCTTCCATCAATTCGGCGGCCAGCGTTCGTACCTTCTCGAAGAGCTCCTCGCTGGTTCGGAACACTGCCGAGCCGCCGATCATGGTTGAACGACTCGCCGCGGTGCCGGTCCCTCTGGCCACCCGGCTTGTGTCGCCGGCGACGAACCGAACCCGCTCGGGCGAAACGCCGAAGGCGTCGGCTGCGATCTGAGGCCAGACCGTTTCGTGACCCTGGCCGGACGACATCGAACCCGTCTGCACCTCGAGGTAACCGTCCTCCGCCATCTCCACTCTGGCGTATTCGCCGGTGTCGACCGCTCCTCCCGCCCGCTCGATGAAGGCGGCCACGCCCAGCCCGATCGGATTCAACCCGAGACGGCGGCTTTCCTGCTGGGCGGCTCGCACTGCCGGGGCGTCGACCATCTCCTCGGCCCGGTCAAGAGCGGCGGCGTAATCACCGCTGTCGTAGAGAGCGCCGGTTTGCGCCAGGTGAGGCAAGTGCTTGATGAAGTTGCGGCGCCTGACTTCGAAAGGGTCAAGACCCAGCTCGCGAGCGAACGCCTCCACCGCCCTCTCGATGGCATAGGCAGCCTCGGGGCGGCCGGCCCCCCGGTAGGAGCCGACCGGAGCCAGATTGGTCACGACCGTCTGAGAGGAGATGTCGACAAACGGGATGTCGTACAGCCCGGTAGCCAGGTACCTGGTGAAACTCGGAATCCGGGCCGCATTGTGCGGGTAGGCGCCCGCATCTGCGAGGATTTCGACCTTCGCCCGCAGCAACCTTCCATCCGAGTTGCCGCCCAGGGTTATCTGATGATGCTGTCCGCGGCCGTGGGTCCCGGTCAGGAAGTGTTCGCGGCGGGTCTGAAGCCACTGCACCGCCACTCCCAGTCGGAGGGCTGCAGCTGCCGCTGCCACATACTCAGGGAATTCCATGCCTTTCATGCCGAAGGCGCCCCCGACATCGGGCACGACTACCCGAACCGCGGCCGGGTCGAGGTCGAGATGCCCGGCCAACGTGTCGCGCAAGGCGTGGGGCCGCTGGTGACTGGCAAATACGGTGAGCCGTTCCCCATCCGGCACCGCCAGGATCGCCAGCGGTTCCATCGGATTGGGTACGAGTCGTCCGTTGCTCACCGAGATCGAGATCTCGTGCTCGACCTCCGGTGGCTCCCCCTCGGTACGCAGCGCCCATGAGTCCGCGATGTTGGTGCCTGCGTCGCGATGAAGAACCGTTTCGTCCTTGACGGCTACTGGCGGCGACACCACCACGGGCAGAGCCTTGTAATCGGCCCACACCAACCGGGAAGCATCGACTGCCTGTTCCCTGGTCGAGGCCAGCACTACCGCCACCGCCTCTCCGGCGTAGCGAACCAGTTCACTCGCCAGCACCGGTCGGTCCATGCCGTGGCAGTCGATTGGCGGCGAGGCGCTGCCGAAATCGCGAAGTGAAAGATTCTTGGCGGTGAAGACGGCCGAGACTCCCGGCGCCAGCCTCGCCTCGTCGACATCGACTGATAGCACCCGGGCATGCGCCTCGGGGCTCCTGACGAACTCGGCGTGCAGTACCGGTCCGGGGACCTCGCCGGATGGTGAGAGGTCTGCCACGAATCGGGCAGCCCCGGTTATGAAGCGATCGTCTTCCACTCGCCCTCGGGACGAAGGGGCGACGGGTGGTGGGGAGGATGGGGTGGCCAGGGACGCTCCTTTGGGGGGGCAACCGAATCCTACGATGCGTTCACGCGGCCTTCGGGCGCGCCGGCGACGGTGGCATGGTTGCGATCGGACGCTCCGACGAGGCCACCGATCGTGCAGATGCTATTCCAGTTGGCCCGGCCGACCCTTCGCCCAAAGCTTCTGTAGCCGCCACGTGAAATCGTTAGGCTTCCCCGGCTCAACCGTTCTTAGAGAGGACTGCACTGTGACCACACCCCAATACGACCGCCGCATCGGCTGGGCCGGGACCGGGCGGATGGGATACGCGCTTGTGGAGCGGTTTCTGGCCGCAGGATGCGATGTCGCGGTGTACAACCGCACTCGATCGAAGGCCGAGCCGCTGGCCGACCTCGGTGCCACGGTCGTTGACACGCCCGCCGACCTGGCCGATCGCGACATCGTGTTCACCATTGTGGCCGGCTCCGCCGACCTGGTTGAAGTAGTTGCCGGGCCCAATGGCATCCTCTCCCGGCCGGGAGTGGCACCCGAGATCATTGTCGACTCGACCACCGTGTCGACCGGAGCCGGTGAGGAAGTTCGGGCGGCCGCCGAAGCAGTTGGTACTGCCGTCGTGGCCGCCCCGGTCAGCGGCAATCCGAGTGTTGTGCGGTCGGGCAAACTCACTTCGGTCGCCTCCGGTCCGGCCGGGTCCTTTGAGACTGTGCGACCTTATCTGGAGCTTTATGGGACAACCGTCACTTACGTAGGTGACGGCGAGGTGGCCCGCCTGGTCAAGATCTGTCACAACCTTTTGCTCGGGGTTGTCACCCAGACTCTGGCCGAGATCACGGTGCTCGCCGAGAAGGCGGGCGTGGCGCGGGCCGACTTCATGGCCTTCATCAACCAGAGTGTGATGGGCTCAACGTTCAGTGCCTACAAGACCCCGGCCATAGTCAACCTCGACTGGACCCCAACCTTCACAGGACACTTATTGCGCAAGGACTTCGAGCTCGGATTAGAAGCGGGACGCCAGCTTGATGTGCCGCTCCCGACCACGGCCCTCGTGCACCAGATCGTTACCGGTCTCATCGGTAACGGATTGGGTGAGGGCGACTTCGTCCGGCTCCTGGAACTACAAGCGAACGCAGCCGGCCTCAGTTTGCAGTCAGAGGATCGGGAAGTCTCCGACGGCCTCTGAGTCGCTCAGTCCATGCTCGAGTCGGTTGGCCGGCGGGCCCAGACCATTTGGAGGGTGACACCGGCGTCCACTACCAGGTTGTAGACCGGGCAGCGGCGTTCGGTTTCCTCAACCACCTCGGCCATTCTCTCCTCCGACTCGTCGGTGGTGACGATCGCCTGCACCCGGATGGTCTGGAAATGGGGGCGGACTTCCTGGTTCCCCAGTCGGCCCCGGATGTCGATGGTGAATTCGGCCTCGAAGTTGATCTCCTGATACGAGAAGTCCAGGTCGGCGGCAGTGCGGTTGAAGGTAACCGCCTCGCACCCGCACAGTGCTCCCAGGACCGCCTGCAGCGGTGACGGGCCCTCCCCGGTGCCTCCGTGCGGAATTGGTTCATCGGTGAATGTGACCCCGAACTCTCCGTAGTCGATCTCGGTCAGCATCGTGCCCGGGCTGCGCGCCGAAAGCGTCTTCCTCCGGATGATCGGGTCAAGGTTGTCGGCCGACACTATTTCAGTCGCGATGGTTCCGTCCTTCAGTCAGCAGACTGCAATCGATTGCTGCGGCCCGCCGCGGATGGTAGTACATTCGTTGGCTGCTCCATCTAGAGAGGGAACCGACAGATGGCACACGCAATTCAGGCAGACGAGCTGCCCCGGCTCCGTTCGACTCGCGACACCCGGGACCGGGTGGACCTGGTGACCGAGGAGTTGTTTGGCGTCACTGATCTCAAGGCCGATCGCATCACATACCATCCGGGAGACACGGCGGCCGCCCACTACCACCTTGACTGCAAGCATTTCTTCTTCGTTCTTGGCGGCAGGGGAATCCTCCACGCCGGCGAGTCGACAATCGAGCTGGCGGCGGGGGCTGTCGCCATGATCGAGGAGCGCGAGGTCCACTGGTTCGAGAACCCGTTTGACCAGGACTTCACATTCGTCGAGCTGTGGGTGCCAGCGCCCGGCGAGACCGTTTGGGTGGATCCAGACGACATATGAACGTGGGGACCCGACGCGTGAGTTCACGCACAGAAGCCCGCAAGGATTGACCCTGGATCTCTCCGAGCTCGTCGTCATCTTCATCGCCGTCGCAGTCGGCGCCTTTGTCAAAGGTGTGACCGGGTCGGGCCTACCGCTCATCGGCGTCCCGTTCATGGCCTCCTTCCTGGGTGTCGAGCACGCCGTGGTGGTGATGCTTGTTCCCTCAATGGCCGCCAATGGCTGGATCATGTGGGCCAACCGGAGCGAGGCCCCCAAGGCTCGCCATCTGATGCCGCTCTTCATTCTCGGGGCGATCGGAGCTACGGCCGGCACATGGGTGCTGGTGTCCTTCGATGATGTGTGGCTTTCGCTGGCCCTGGCCGCGGTCATCGCGGTGTATGTGGTCACATTCCTCGCCAAGCCCGACCTGCAGTTCTCCCAGCAAGTGACGGACCGGACCAACGCCCCGGTCGGGCTGGCCGCCGGGCTCTTGCAAGGCGCCACCGGTGTCTCCGGGCCGGTGGTGGTCACGTACTTGCACGGATTCCGCATGCAGCGAGAGGAGTATCTGTTCTCGATCACCGCCGTGTACGCCACCTTCGGCGCAGTTCAGATCCTGGCCCTTGGAGCCCTCGGATCGATCACCCCGGCCCGCTTCGGCGAAAGCCTGGCCACGCTGGTGCCGATGGCGATGGCTCTTCCACTTGGAATGGTCGTGTCGCGGCGGGTCTCGCATAAGACCTTCGAGTACATGGTCCTGGCGCTCCTGGTGGTTGTCGGCGTCAAGCTGGTGTGGAACGCGGTGACGGGATGATGAGCCCGCACGACCCCCGCCGATCTATCGTGGTGAAGCAGTGAGCGAGCAGTTCGACATCGTCGTTGCCGGGGCAGGCCACAACAGCCTGCTGGCAGCCGCCTACCTTGCGAAAGCCGGCTTCCGCTGTCTGGTGCTGGAGGCCGAAGCAACCATCGGAGGTGACACCGCCACCGAGGAGTTAACCCTTCCCGGATACCGCCACGACAGTTGTTCAACGGCTCACAATCTGATCCAGTCGAGCCCGACGTTGAGGAACGACGAATTGCATCTTTCCGATTACGGTCTCGAATACATCCGGCCAGATCCGGTGGTCCATGTCCCCTTCCCGGATGGGACGTCGATAACCCAGTGGCGAGATCTGGATCGCACCTGCGACGAGTTCGCCAAGTTCTCGGAGACCGACGCAGGCACCTACCGCTCGATGATGAAGGACTACAGCTCGGTTGGGTCCGAGTTCGCTGCCTACCGCTACACCCCGATCGGCTGGGGCCCAACTCTGACCGAGCGGCTCGCAGCTCGGCCCGATGGGGCCAGGTGGCTGGGACTGGTGGAGCGGTCCTCACGGGATGTCATCCTTGATGCATTCGAGGATTGGCATTCGCAGGCGTTCATGCTGTGGATGGCGACGCTGACTCTGCAGCCGCTTGAGCGCCCCGGCACCGGCATCCTCGCCTATTCGCTGGCGGCCGGCCGCCAATTAAACAGCTGGGTCTTCCCCAGGGGCGGCTCGAGCGCTCTACCAATGGCCCTGGCCCGACTCATCGAAGCTCACGGAGGTGTGATCCAAACCGGAGCGCGGGTTCGTCGGCTGATGATCGAGGACGGGAGGTGCGTTGGCGTTGAGACCGACGGCGGCGACCAACATCGGGCGTCGCGGGCCGTGCTGTCGAGCGTCCACATCAAGCATCTCGTCGAGATGGCTCCGCCCGGAGACTGGTCCCCAGATTTCACAGCCGGAGTCGACAGGTGGCAGCCGGGTATGACCCTGATGGCGGCCTACTACTCAACCACCGAGCCACCCAGGTTTCCGGTGGATGGCGAAACAATCACACCGGTGGCGGTCGGCCTCCCGACCTCCGTTGAGCGGATGCTGCGCACGACCGAGGAGTTCGAGGCAGGTGAGCCGGATGTCGACCAACCGGTTGTGCTGGCAGCGTGTCCAACCGTTCTCGACCCCACCAGGGCGCCTGCCGGAAAGCACACCGTCAAGATCCTGCTCCCCCAGCCTTACGAACTGGTCGGTGGCACCCACCGCTGGGATGAGATCAAGGATGAGGTCGCGGCCGCCTCTCTCGACCACCTCCGCTCCTACGCACCCAACCTGACCGACGACAAGATCCTGGCTTCAACGGTCAAGAGTCCGCTCGACCTCGAGCGCCGCAACGCCCACAACTGGCGCGGCTCTTGTCACGGTGGCGATCTGTCACCCGATCAAACCGGTGATCGGCGTCCGGTCCCGGGGTGGGCACAACACCGTATGCCGATTGCCGGCCTCTACCAGACCGGCTCGACTACACACCCGGGCGGCTCGGTGTCGGGAGCTCCAGGGCGCAATGCCGCGGTCGTCATGCTGGCGGATCTCGGAACCAGCATTGAGGAGACGGTCGGCCCCTGACGCTCGGGGCGAGGAGGCCATCGTCAATTGGGCCCCTCGCTTCATTTCCCAGGCACTGCCTGGTTATGGCATCAAAGCACCACCGTTGGGGTTCAATGTTTGGCCGTGATGGTGCCCGGCGGCGTCAGAGAGCAGGAAGAGCACGCTGGCCGCGACATCTTCGGGTTCACCAAAACGGCCGGCAGGCAGCGCCTCGAGCCTTCGTCGGCCCGATTCGCTATCGACGAGGTCCCGGGTCATATCGGTGATGGTGAATCCCGGCGCCACTGCATTGACGCGGATCCCCAGCGGCCCGAACTCTCTAGCCATGGATTTGGTGAGGCCGAGCAGGCCGGCTTTCGCTGCCGAGTAATGGGCCAGCTCGGGCCAGCCGACCTGGCCGAGACGAGAGGAGATCATGACGATCGCTCCATTCCCTCGTTTCAGCATGCCGGGCAGCACCGCCCGCGAGCAGAAGAAGGGCCCGAAGAGGTTGGTGCGCAACACCAGCTCCCAGTCCTCGTCATCCATCTCCAGCATCGGACCAGAGGGCATGATTCCCGCGTTGTTAACGAGCCCATCGATGGCACCGAACTCTGCGAGCACCCCGGCGACCATGTCGCCAACCTGTCCCGAGTCCGTGAGGTCGGCGGCAAACGAGGTTGCTCGGCGTCCCATTGCGCGTATCTCTCCGACAACAGCAGCGGCGGCTTCATGCTCATCCTTGAAACCGACGGCGACGTCGGCCCCTGCCTTGGCGGCCGCCCTGGCAATGGCGGCACCGATCCCGCGGCTGGCTCCCGTAACCAGGATTACCTTGCCGGTCAGTGAGAACATGTCAGACATGGCAGGCCCTTTCAGAGGCGGGGGACTGTCAATCCCCCGTCGATTGTGAGTACCTGGCCGGTGGCGTACGGAATCTCATTTCGTGCCAGAGCCGAGACGGCGGCGCCTACGTCTTCCGGCGTTCCCCAGCGCTCATTCAGGGCCAGTCCCTCGGCGAACAGCCGGTCGTACTTTTCGGTTACCGCCGCCGTCATGTCGGAACGGATCACGCCGGGCCGAACTTCGTAGACATCGATCCCGTGTTCGGCAAGCCGGGCCGCCCACAACCTCGTCGCCATCGATACTCCCGCCTTGCTGATGCAGTATTCGGAGCGGTTGATCGATGCCAGCTCTGCGCTGATCGAGGAGATATTCACGATGCATCCCCTGAAGTCGGGGTCCACTGTGCGTTGTCTCACCATCTCGGCGGCCACTGCCTGGGTGAGCAGAAACGGGCCCTTCAAATTGACCGCCATCACCCGGTCGAAATCTGATTCGTTCACGTCCAACATGTCGGCTCGCCCCGGCGAAGTAATGCCTGCGTTGTTGACCAGCAGGTCGAGGCTTTCGAAACGTGCCAGCGCGGTCTCCACAATCGCAGCCCGTGCCTCGGGTTCACCCACATCACCCTGCACGTAGATGGCATGACCGTGCGCGGCGAGTTCCGCCAAAACCGGCGCCACTTCGCTTTCCGAACGAACACCGTTGATGGCTACCCGCCAGCCGTCCTCCAGCAATCGTCTGGTGATCCCGAGCCCGATCCCACGTGCTCCCCCGGTGACTATGGCTGCTCGTTCAATCATCGCTCTCCACCACCAAAGAATGTGTAGTAGGGGCCCCCATCAGCAAGTCGCTGGGCGAGCAGCGCCACTTCCACCATGTGGTAGTCGCCCCACAAGACCGACTCGCCGGCCGGAACCGCGGCGTCGCCTGTCGTGTGGTCCCACCCACGGGGCCGGTGATAGACGCCGTGCAGCAGAAGGCCTTCGTGCCCGGGGTCCCGGCTCAAATACCGCTCGTCCAGCAAGGAGCGCACCACGGTCAATCCAGCGGCGCTATACCGCCTTCCGTCGGGATCGTCCCGGTCCGTCAGATACCGGCCCAGCCGCAGAAGACCCTGGGCCGCAATGGCCGCGGCCGAGCTGTCGACCGGCTCGTATGCGTTCCCGGGCTCCGAAGGGCGGGCGCGGTAGTCCCCCATTTTGGCCAGGCCGGGAGCTCCAGTGTCCCAGTAAGGGATTCCGTCGGTTGGAGTTGAAGAGATGTAGAAGTCGCTACTGGCCCGGGCCGCCTGGAGCATCATCGTCTCCACCTGCTCCCGACCGCCCACCGACTCCAGGTCCCCGTCCGGAACGGTGGCTATGAACTCGAGCAACTCGGCATACCCGGTGATGACCCAGGCAAGGCCCCGTGTCCAGGTCGAGAACGGTGAGTATCCCTGCTGGGTGCTGGGGGCCCGAAAGCTTCCGTCGTTTACGTTGAACAGAGACTCGTGGGCCACCCGGCCACGGACATCGTAGATGTCACGGCCCTCTCCATAGAAGACGGCGTACTCGGCGGTTGTCGCGGCATGTTTTACCCCCCGCTCCAACAACGAGATGCGCTCGTCGGCTTCGCCCAGCATCACATGCCCGAGCTGGTGGGCAAGCATCAAGGATCGCACCGATCGTATCGTGTCGCAGAATAAGGAATGGGGGCCGTTGAACGAGTAGATGTACCCACCCGTAGCGGTCACCGACCAGCGGGCGGCCTGGACAGCTCCGCTCACTTTCAGCGCCTGTTGGTAGAAAGCGAGTTCCCATGGATCCGATGCGAGACGGCCCTCCAGCATGAGTCGTCGCAGGTTTCCGAAAGTGCTGATGTTGTTGAAGCCGTGGTCGTGAACACCGGTGTGGGTCAAGTGCTTGGCCATGCGATCCCGGGTCCTGCTCCGCCCCAGTTCGAGGGCTTCGTCGTCTCCGGTGGCGTCGTAGTGCAGGATCGCCCATCCGTACAGGAAGCCCTCGGTCCATTCAGTCCAGCCCTGCGGTTGGTAGACGCCGTTGACCGTGTGAACCGGGGAGCCCGAGTCCGACTCGTGGTTGGTGCAGAGACGCTTGATCTTGGGACCAGCCAGCTCCCACATTCTGGCGAGGTGGGGTGTCAAGTCCGCCGGAGTCAGATCAGGAGCGATGTCGATCACCGAGAATCACCGCCAGGCAATGACAGCGCCGCCCACCCGCATCGGGCGTGCTCAATTTGGTAACCGGGGCTGGGCACGGCAGCCGGGTTTGGAACACAACGCATGGACACACTTCCCGGGGCGGTTCTGGACTATGGCCCCCGAAACTAGCAGTCGCCATTCCACCGTCAGCCCGCGCCGAATGCAAGCGGTTGCATCTGAGGCGCCAATTACGTAGCCTCCACCCGGACGGGTCCTATTCCTCATGGAGGCAATTGATGAGAATCAGAACGAAACTCGTCGTCCTGCTCGTCGCGCTGGCACTGCTGGCCGCCGCTTGTGGCGGCGACGATTCCGGCGATACGACGACTACGGCAGGCGACGCCACGACGACTACGGCAGCCGACGCCACAACGACTACGGCAGCCGACGCTACAACGACAACAGCAGCCGAGGCGATGGATCCATATCTGTTCGCGGCTTCGCTTCCGCTGACCGGCGATTTCGCAATCCCCGGCTCCAAGCACAACGATGGATACCAGTTCTGTGTCGATGAGATCAACCGCCTCGGCGGCCTAGACGGACACGACGTCAGGTATCTGGGTGAGGACAATCAGTCGACGCCCGAGCAGGCGGTGGCGCAGGTCCAACGGCACATCAGCGTTGAAAACGCCGACGTGCTGCTCGGTACCTTCTCCAGCCTGTTGACGTTCCCGGCATCCACCGAAGCCCTAAACGCCGGCATGGTTTACCCCATCCCGTCGGGTGGCGCGCTGCGAATCTGGGAGCGGGGATATGACAACATCTTCTACTTCCAGCAGAACGCGGCCGAACTGATCGGCTTCTCGCCGCTGGCGATGGTCGAGCATTACGCCGCCGAGGGAATCATCGACGCGGTGCCGACCTCGGTTGCCATCGTTGACGCCGACGACTTCTTCGCTTCCGCAATCGTTACCGGCCTGGTCGGGGGCGACGTGCGCCTGCCAGGAGGCGGTGACGTGATCGCCGAGGTTCCCGGCTTCCTGAACGACCCACGGTTCTCCGCGACCGAGGTTGTCTTCCAGGAGACGTGGCCGATTCCGTTCACGGACTGGATCACGCTCGCCAACGGGATGAAATCCAGCGGAGCCGAGATGGTGTTTGCGGCCACCGCATCGCCGGACGAGGCGATTTCGCTCGTGAATGCTATGGCGACGGTTGACTACCAGCCCAAGCTGGTCTGGATGTCGCAGGGCGCCCAGTCCGAGTTCAGAGATGCACTCGGTGGCAGCGAGCAGCACATCACGGTGCACGCTTCATGGCATCCGCTGGCCAACTACGACAGCACGCTGTCCGGTCAGGCCTATACCAACCAGGACTTCATCGACGGGTTCACGACCTCATTCGGTCGTCCCCCCGACGAAGACGAAGCAATTCCGTTCGCAGTATGCCAGGGCATGTCGCAAGCGATCCTGGGAGCCGGCAGCACCGACAACGCAGCGATGCAGGCATGGCTAAGTGCGCGCACAGCTGCCGACCCGGTTAAGACCGTTCTCGGTGACTTCTACTGGGATGACCGCGGACTACCGATCGAGCGCTCGCACATCATGGTGCAGTGGCAGGACGGTGACCTCGTGTTCGTTTACCCGGTTGGCGACTTCCCGGGCACGGTCGACCTGGTCTACCCGAAGGCCGACTTCGGATAGCCCAAGACGACAAGGTTGATGAGCAGATGGGGCACCGGCCGCCGGTGCCCCATCTGTCCGATCAGAAACCGGCCTCCGTATGCTCCACGACGGACGGCACCGACTAGAGAGGATTTGATGTGGCGGTGACCCTTGAGGTCTCCAATCTCAACAAGAGCTTTGGTGGGATTCATGCGGTCAAGGACTGCAGCTTCGCGGTAGAGCGCGGCTCCATCACGTCTCTGATTGGGCCGAACGGCGCCGGCAAGACGACCAGCTTCAACCTGATCAACAACGTCCTCCGTCCCGACTCTGGCTCGGTGAAGTTCGAGGGGCAGGAGGTCACTGGAAGGATGCCTCACAAGCTGACCCGGCTCGGCATCGGTCGAACGTTCCAGGTGACGAGGACGCTCGGTGATATGACCGTCCTGGAGAACATGGTGGTCGGCTCTTCGAACACCGGTCTGAGGAGCATTCTCGGGTCCCGGATGTTGGAAGATGAGGTTCAGCGAGCCCTCGAGTTGCTTGATTTCGTGGGCATTGCCGAGTACTCCTACACAAACGCTGAAGCCCTCTCGTACGGCCAGCGGAAACTTCTCGAGTTCTCGGCGGTGCTGATGTCCGAGCCCCAGATCGTGCTCCTGGACGAGCCTGCCGGAGGTGTCAATCCCTCACTGCTCAAACGGATGGTGGCACGGATTCGGGAGCTGAACGGAGAGGGACTGACCTTCTTCATCGTCGAGCACAACATGGACCTGGTCATGGACATCAGCGACTCTGTGATCGTTATGGCCCACGGCGAGGTTCTTCTGCACGGAACGCCTGACGAGGTACAGAACGATCAGCGAGTCCTCAACGCCTACCTCGGGAGGGCATAGTGGCCCTGCTCGAAGTCCGAAACGTGAACGCCGGATACGGCAAGGGTCCCGACATCCTCAAGGGCCTGTCCCTCTCGGTCGAGGCCGGTAAGTCGTATTGCATTATCGGCCCCAATGGCGCAGGCAAGTCAACCCTGCTCAAGGTCATCTCCGGCCTGCTCCAGCCCCGCGCCGGCGAGGTGGCGCTCAGAGATACTCCGTTCCATAGAGCGCGGCCCGATCAGGTTCTCGCAGCGGGGATTTGCTTCGTCCCCCAGGATCAAGCAGTTTTCCCTGAGATGAGCGTGCGGGAAAACCTCACCATCGGCGCCTACCTGGAGAAGGATCGTTCGGTCATCAAGGAGCGGATGGAGCGGGTGTTCGAGCAGTTCCCGATTCTGGCCGAGCGCGCCTCCCAAGACGGGGGCAAGCTGTCTGGGGGACAGCAGCAGATGTTGGCGCTTGGGCGCGCCCTCATGATCGACCCCGAGATCCTGATGCTCGACGAGCCCAGTCTCGGCCTGGCTCCCCAGATCGCCGAGCAGATCTTCGCCACCATCAGAGACCTGGAATCTTTGGGAATCACAATCATCATGGTCGAACAGAACGCAGTACGAGGGCTTGAACTGGCCGATTGGGGCGTCGTGCTCGATCTGGGGATCGTCCGCTTCGAGGGCCCGGCAGAAACCATCCTTGACGATCCCCGAATTCGTGAGCTCTATCTCGGCAAGACCGTCGACAGCGGGAGCGGGTCATGACCGACATCATCCAGGTGTCGATCTTCGGGCTGCTGCTAGGGGGTGTCTACGCCCTGTTCGCCAGCGGATTGACGCTTGCCTTCGGAGTCATGCGCATTGTCAATCTCTCCCACGCCGTGTTCATTGTCGCTGCTGCCTATGTCGCCTACTTCGCCTTCGAAGAGCTGGGCATCGACCCGCTGCTCTCGGTCCTGTACCTCATGCCCCTGTTCTTCCTCCTCGGTGTCGGCGTGTACATGACATTCTTCATACGGATCGAAGGAAGTCCGCGGTACGTTGAGATGACTGTCCTGTTGACCTTCGGCCTTGCGATCATGACCGAGGGCTTGCTCGGGTGGAGGTTCACGGGCATCTTCCGCCAGGCCAAGCCAAGCTATCTCACCGATGCCTTCTTCATCGGGGATTTCCTGGTCCCGACGGGCCAGTTCTACGCCGCCGTGCTCAGCCTGGTGCTGTTGAGCGGCTTGTGGGGCTTCCTCCGTTTCACCAGAACCGGATACGGGATTCGGGCCACCATGCAGAACCGCTCCGCAGCTCAGCTGGTCGGAGTCAACGTCCGCCGGGTGTCGGCGATCTCGTATGGAATCAGCGCCGCTTTTGCCGGTGCCTCGGGAGCGTTGATGAGCTACCTGTTCCCGTTCTTCCCATTCCGTCACTGGCAATGGATCGCTTTGCTGCTGGCGCTGGTCGTGCTGGGCGGAATGGGGAGCCTGAAGGGAGCGGTCGTCGGAGCGCTCGTCCTCGGCGTCGCCAGTTCGCTGGTCGTCGACCAGATCGGCCCCGGCTGGGGCCCGATGGCCTTCTACGCCGCTTTGTTCGGGATCCTTCTCGTGCGTCCACAGGGTTTGTTCGGCAAGGAGTTGGCAGCATGATCGAAGATCGCGCCGCCGCGGGCGAAATAGAGCCCGATGTGGTCGAGGCCGTCACTGCACCGAAGGGTCCCGGCAAGTCCCGCTGGGCAGTGGCGGCGGTATTGCTGCTGGGATTGCTGCTCTTGCCGCTCGGCCGTCCATTCCTCGACTCCTACAACTACACCATCCTGCTGGTCACCAACGGTTTGATGTGGGTAGCACTGGCCTCGAGTTGGAACATCCTCGGCGGCTACAGCGGCTATATCTCACTTGGCCACGCGGTGTTTCTGGGCGTTGGAGGCTATGTTGCCGCCGTCCCGCTCTACTACCACGGCGTGTCTCCGTTCCTCACCGCGCTTGTCGGCGGTCTGGCGGCGGTTGTGCTTGGTCTCGCGGTCGGGCTCATCACCCTACGGACACGGGGACCGGCTTTCATCATCTCTACCATCGCTCTGTTATTCATGTTCTTGCTGCTCGTCGAGAACTTCGACTACCTAGGCGGGACGGCCGGGCTTCCTCTTCCGGTCGTTGATTTGCCCCAGGACTGGCTGAAGGCTCCCTTCTTCTACGCCATGCTGATTGCCGCGGTTGGTTCGATCCTCCTCTCCTACCGGGTAGCGCATTCGAAATTCGGGCTCGGATTGCGGGCCATCGCCGAGGATGAGACCAAGGCCGAAGTGGCCGGCGTCCCAACCAGGTTGTACAAGATCGTGGCCTTTGCCCTCAGCGCATTCTGGGTGGGGGTGGCAGGTGCCATCTGGGGCTATTCACTCTCATTTGTGCGCCCGAGCTTGTTCTTCACCGTTGCCATCTCGGCACAGATGGTCCTCATGGCCATCATCGGTGGCCGGGGGACGGTGGCGGGCCCGGTGATAGGAGCCGCGCTGATAGTTGCTGTCAACGAGTTCAGCCTGACCCAGTTCGGGTCAAGCGAGATCAACATTGTCATCTCCGGTGCTCTGCTGGTGACGGTCCTGCTGTTCTTCCCTCTCGGCATAGTGGGAACCCTTCGGGCCAAACGCTGGCTGCCTGCCTTCCTCGACTGGGATTGACGGGTGACGACCCGCAAGCGGATAACCCAGGTTCGCAAGCTGACCGATGGGGATCTCTTCGAGGCTCACCTGGCCGCCATCGGCGCCGACCTCCCATTTGACCGCACTCTCGAGTCCGGACCCCAATCCGTTCTAGCTCAGCCGGTAACGGTGCCGCTCGGTCCGGCCGGCTCCCGCACTATCGGCAACCGATTCGCCACCCTGCCAATGGAGGGCTGGGACGCCACCACGGATGGCAAGCCGACCGACCTGGTTACCAGGCGTTGGCAGCGGTTCGGCGCCAGCGGAGCCAAACTCATCTGGGGCGGGGAGGCAGTCGCCGTCGCCGACGAAGGCCGCGCTAACCCAAACCAACTGCGCATAGGGCCCGACACCATCAAGCAGATAGCCGGACTCCGATCGGCGCTGGTCGAGAGCCACCGCGAGAGTTTCGGTACCACCGATGATCTCGTCGTCGGTCTGCAGCTGACCCACTCCGGCCGATTTGCCCGCCCGCTTGGCCTGCCCGCCCCGCGGGTGGCCTATGCCCACCCGTGGCTCGACCAGCGGGTGAAGACCACCGCCGCCGACATCATGAGTGATGAGGAGCTAGACCACCTCGTTGACCTGTTCGTGGACGCCGCCGAGATGGCGCAAGGGGCCGGATTCGACTTCGTCGACGTCAAGTCGTGCCACGGCTACCTGCTGCACGAGCTGTTAACCGGCTTTGATCGCCCCGGCGCCTACGGAGGCGACTTCGAGGGCCGGACCCGGCTACTGCGCCGGACCATTGAGACGATTCGCAACCGCTTCCCCGACCTGGGAGTCGGAGTCCGGCTCAGCATCTTTGACCTGGCGCCGTTCTCGGGGGGGCCCGACGGTGCCGGCCTTCCGGACGAACAGGCCGAGTACCCCTATGCCTTCGGCGGCGATGGCACCGGAGTGGGAATCGACCTTCAAGAGTCAGATCGCCTGCTCGGGCTCCTGACGGACCTTGGTGTCGCCATGCTGTGTGTTTCGGCCGGGAGCCCCTATTACTGCCCGCATGTCTCCCGCCCGGCCTACTTCCCTCCTTCGGACGGCTATCTGCCTCCAAACGACCCTCTGGTTGACGTTGCCCGCTTGCTCTCGGCGACGGCCGATCTCAAATCCCGCCACCCCGCAATGGTGATGATCGGATCCGGCTACTCATATCTTCAAGAATGGGTTCCCAACGTCGCCCAGGCCCAGGTGCGCAACAACGGAGTGGACCTGGTCGGACTAGGGCGGATGACGCTCAGCTACCACGATCTACCCGCCGACATCCTGCGGGGGGTCGAGGTCGACCGTCGGCGCATCTGTCGGACATTCAGCGACTGCACCACTGCACCGCGCAACGGGCTGATCTCCGGCTGCTTTCCTCTCGACGAGCACTACAAATCCATGCCGGTTCGGACCGAGCTCACCAAGGCCAAGCGAGAGGCAGACGCCGGCCGGCGCCGGTAGTCATCGCGTCCCTTTCGTCAGCGAACTACTCGAGCACCCTTGGCGGATACTGCCCGTAGGACTTCATCCTTCGTCATCATCGAGGTATCGCCGGGGGTCGTCATCGTGAGAGCGCCATGGGCGGCGCCGACCTCAACCGCCTCCGCCGGGCCGCGGCCATCGAGCAAGCTCCAGATCAGCCCGCTGGCGAATCCATCTCCGCCACCCACGCGATCGTAGATCTCGAGGTTCTCCCGCAGCCGAGCCTCGTGAAACTCCCCGTCCAGGTAAAGGACTGCACCCCAGTCATTGAGGCCGGCCGTCTTGGCGGTTCGCAGCGTCGTCGCTACCACCTTGAAGTTCGGGAACGTGTCAACCGCCTCGCCGATCATCGCCTTGAACCCTGCCAGGTCAATTTGCGACATCTCCGAATCCAGCTCGGGCACCTCAAAGCCGAGGGCGGCCGTGAAGTCCTCCTCGTTACCGATCATCACATCGACGTGCTCCGCTAGCCGCCGGTTGACCTGCACCGCCCGCTCCCGACCACCGTGCGGTTTCCACAAGGAAGGGCGATAGTTCAGATCGTAGGACACGACCGTTCCCGCCGCCCGGGCCGCCCTCATCGCTTCCTCGGCCACCTCGGCAGTCGTTTCTGATAGGGCTGCGAAGATGCCACCGGTGTGGAACCATCGAACTCCCTGTTCGCCGAAGAGGTCATCCCAATCGATATCACCCGGCTTGAGCTGTGAGACCGCGGTATTGGCCCGGTCGGACACGCCGAGGGCGGGCCGGATTCCGTACCCTTTCTCGACGAAGTTGGTCCCGATGCGGGACTCGAGGCCAATCCCATCATGCGGAACCCAATGGACGTAGCGAAGATCGAGCCCACCGGTCAACATCAGATCCTCTACCAGGTGGCCAAGCTCGCTGTCGACCAGAGCAGTGACTATGGCGGTTCGGAGCCCGAATACTTTGCGTAGCGCTCGGGCCACGTTGTACTCGCCCCCTCCCTCAGAGACGCGGAAGTGACGGGTAGTGCGTACCCGCCCGAACTCGGGGTCGAAGCGGAGCATGACCTCGCCAAGGCTGACCGCGTCCCAGCGGCTCTCCTCGGCCGGCTTGATGGCGAGGGTCATCGAAGGCTCCGAGCCTGTGTGACCGCGGCCACCGCCGCCGTCACGCTCTGCTCGATCGCGTCCCAGTCACCAGTGCCGACCAGGCCGGCGGGTAGGAGCTTCGACCCCATCCCGACCGCCGGGGCACCGGCATCGAACCACGCTGCTAACGAGTCGGTGGTCGGCTCCACTCCCCCGGTGGGTATGGCCAGTACCCAGGGGCAAGGTGCCCGGATGGCGCTCAGAAACGAAGGCCCACCGATGGAACCAGCCGGAAAGAGTTTCACGACCTCGCACCCGAGGTCGTAGGCAGCCTGGATCTCGGTGAGAGTGGCGCAGCCCGGAACGTAGGGGACGCCGCGACTGTTACACACGGCAGCCACCTCGGCCGAGAGGCTGGGTGCAAACACAAAGTTGACTCCCAGGTCGATCACATGGCCGGCAGTGGCGGGGTCTGTCACGGTTCCCGCTCCGACGACCAGCTCCGGGAGCTCCCGACGAGCCCAGCGCATCAGATCGGCCAGCACCTCGACGGCCCCGTCGCCGCGATTGGTGAACTCGATGGTGGAGAGTCCGCCTTTTACCAGCCGGCGACCGACCTCCCGGGCCACGTCGGGGTCGGCGTTGTAGAAGACGGGAACCACCCCTTCGGCGTAGATGGTTGCCAACACTTCGGACTTGCCGTGAGATGCCATCGGTTCCTCTCAGTTCGTAGCTGTTGCCTGGTGTCACTCTATTGAGCCGAACTGGAACCGGCAGCCTGGAGCATCGATGGCTGCGGTACATTGAGGCTCCGCGACCGGACCGGGTCCCAGATCAAAGGCCAAGGATGTCTACGAAAACTACATTCCTCCTCAATCCGCCATCCGACCTCTTCATCGACGGCAAATGGCAGCCGGCGGCGGACGGCGAGACATTCGAGGTAATCGATCCCGCTACCAACGATCTGATCGTCAACGTGGCCAACGGAGCGGTTGAGGATGGGATTGCCGCAGTGGCGGCCGCCCACGAGGCTGGACTGAGTTGGGCTGCGACGGCACCGAGGGCGAGGTCCGAGATTCTGCGTCGTGCCTTCGAATTGATGATCGAACAGCGCGACGCCATCGCCGAATTGATCGTCCGAGAGAGCGGCAAGAGCTGGTCGGATGCAACCGGCGAGGTGACCTACGCAGCCGAATTCTTCCGGTGGTTCGCCGAGGAGGCCGTCAGGGCCACAGGTTCGGTGCAGACCGCTCCCGGGGGCGACAAGAAGATTCTGGTGCTGCTGCAACCGGTCGGCGTTTCGATCCTGGTGACACCGTGGAACTTCCCGGCGGCGATGGCCACCCGCAAGATCGGCCCCGCCCTGGCCGCCGGTGCCACGGTGGTCATGAAACCGGCTTCGGATACGCCCCTTACTGCGCTTGCGATCGCTGCCCTGCTCACAGAGGCCGGCGTGCCGGCCGGCGTTGTCAACGTGATCCCATCGCGCCGCTATGACGTGGTTGAGGCGATGCTCGATGACCCCCGCACCCGCAAATTGTCGTTCACGGGCTCCACCCATGTCGGCCGCGTCCTGCTCGCACAGGCTGCCCGGTCGATTGTCAATTGCTCGATGGAATTGGGAGGGAACGGTCCATTCCTGGTATTCGCCGATGCCGACCTGGAAGCGGCGGTCGAAGGCGCGATGGTCGCCAAGATGCGCAACGCCGGCGAATCGTGTATCGCAGCCAATCGCTTCTATGTCGAATCATCCGTCGCTGAGGAGTTCGGTTCCCGATTGGCGGAAGCAATGGCCGCCCTCCGGGTCGGACCGGGCCTTGACCGCGAAAGCGACGTCGGGCCATTAATCAACCTGGCCGCTCGCGATGAGATTGCCTCGATGGTGGAAGCAAGTGTTGCCACCGGCGCCAAGGTCCTGACCGGCGGTAGTGCGCCCGACCGACCGGGCTCCTATTACGAGCCGACCGTGCTCACCAGCGTCGACCCTTCCGATGGGATCCTTGACGAGGAGATCTTCGGACCGGTGGCACCGGTGGTGTCCTTCGAGGCGGAGGCCGAGGCCATTGAAATGGCCAACCGGACCGAATACGGCCTGGCTGCCTATGTGTACACGGGCGACCTGGCCAGAGCACTCAGGGTCTCGGAGGCCATCGACACCGGCATGGTCGGTGTCAACCGAGGCTTCATCTCAGACCCGGCCGCCCCGTTCGGTGGAACCAAGCAGAGCGGATTGGGACGGGAGGGAGGCCACGAGGGCCTCATGGAGTTCCTCGAGCACAAGTACCTGGCAGTGGACTGGTCCGAGTCCAGCTGAGTCGCTCCGGCTAGGCGCCCATTCCGGCCGGAGGGAAGGTGACTATCCGATCGGGCGCGATCTTGACGATCACGCGCTCGGACTGAATCGGGTTCGGGTATTCGTCAACTCCGAAATATTTCTTGGCCATGGCATCGATGTGATCCCTGGCCTCCTGGCCCCTGACGATCTCGGCGACGTGGCCGCGCACCTCGCTGTAGTTCCAGGCATTTCCGGTCTCGCTGATCAGCACTGTGACCAATGGATTGCGCTCCAGGTTCTTGAACTTGGCCCGGTGAATCTCTGTGTTCACGATGATGTGCTCACCGTCGGTGTCGACCCACATCAGCTGGGTTTGCGGATGGCCGCTTGGCATCAGGGTAGATATGACCCCGAAGTTCTTCCCTTGAGCCAGTCCGATCGTCTTCTCATCCAGCATTGGGCTACCTTCCTATTGTCTCCGGGAAGCGCCAACCGCAAACGGCTCGGAGGTATTCCGCTCAGACTCGCAGATGCTCGGCAATGACGCTCATATCGCGATCACCGAAGCCGGCCCGGATGGCAGCGGCGGTCACCTCGAGATTGGCGGTCCCTTGATCCATCGGGGCGTCGACCTGTTCGGCCAGTTCCAGGATCAAACCGAGGTCTTTGGCAACCAGATCAAGACTGAAGGCAACCGGGGCCGAGTCCGGTTGCAGGTAGGCGTCCCTCTTGTACTGCAAGAAGGGCGAACCGGCTGCGCCGGCTGCAAACACGTCGTAGGCGAGGGCCCGATCTACACCGGCCTTCTCGGCCAGGACAAGAGACTCCGACAAGGCCGTGTTGGTGGCATGGACCAGAGCGTTTACCGCCAGCTTCACGGTGGCGCCGCTTCCGATGGCACCAACGTGAAAGATTTTGGCCGCCAGAGCCTCAAGCGCCGGCCTGGCCGACTCGAGAGCGCCCGCCTCACCACCGACCATGATGGTGAGTTGGCCCGCTTCCACCAGGCCGACACTTCCCGATACCGGTGCATCGATTAGCGATGCGCCGGTCGCCGCCACGTCAAGGGCGAGTTGCTGGATCGTCGCTGGATTGACCGTGCTCGTATCGACCGCAACGGTTCCGGCCCGCAGCCCGGCCATGACCCCATCGGGCCCTGAATACAAGGCATTCAAAGCCCCGTCGTCCGCCAGGCTGCTGAGCGTGATGTCGGCGCCGGCTGCGGCTTCGCGGGCCGTTTCCGCGACCTCGGCCCCCGTCGCCTCGGCCGCTGCCCTGGTCCGGTTGTAGGCAACGACGGAGAAGCCCGCCCGTTGCAGCGTCCCGACCATCGCCGCTCCCATTCGGCCGGTTCCGATCACCGCCAATCTCGGTAGATCAGGCACTGTTTCTCCAATCGATCGATTGGTCTATATCATCACAGCCGCCGAGCGTGACGCCAAACGTTTGCCAAGCGGTACTAGAACCTGCCACGATGGCACTCGAGACCGATCTTCCGGGGAGGTAGAAGGTGACCGATACGCAACCTCTACCTCTGCCGCGGGCCGGGGTAACGCTCATGGACGTGGCCCGCGAAGCCGGAGTCCACGCCTCGACGGTCTCCAGGGCCCTCGATCCATCGAAGGCGCACAGGGTCAGAGAGACCACTCGCGATCAGATCCACGAGGTAGCCGACCGGCTCGGATACCGTCCCCACCTGATCGCCCGCGGGCTCCAGTCGGGTCGAACCTCAACCATCGGGTTCATCGCCGCCGATCTGGGGAACGCCTTCGTGACGCCGATCATCCACGGACTGGCCGGATCGATTGGTGGTGCCGGCATGCTGCCGGTGATCGCCGAGACCGAGGACGACCACGTCAGGTTCGCCGCCATCCTCGATCACATGCTGAGCCGGCGGGTCGACGGGATCGTGGCCGCCGCCGCTCGGGCCGGTGACCGTGACATCCTCGAGTCCGCTGCCCGAATCGTGCCCGTAATCCTGGCCGGCCGCCCGCTGGAAGGCAGCGCCCTGCCGCAGGTGGTCCACGACGACCGCAAGGGTGGCCGGATGGTGGCCGCGCACCTCGGCGAGTTGGGCCATCGCATCGTCGTTCAGCTGCAGGGACCGCCCGATGTCGCCAACTTCCCACGGCGAGCCACAGGTTTCAGCGAGCACGCCGACCAGATTGGCATGCGGGAGCTGCCCGTTAGCGCGGTGGCCGAGGCCCCGACCGCGGCCGAGGGCCGCCGGCTCATGGACGCACTGCTGGAGCGGGATGGCTCCCCGACGGCCGTCTTTGCTCACAACGACCTCATGGCTCTGGGAGCTCTGGCGGCGATCCGGTCTCGCGGTCTTGACGTGCCCGGCGACATCTCCCTGGTGGGGTACAACGACCTCCCCACGGTTGGCTACCTGACTCCGGCGTTAACAACGCTGCGCTACCCGTCCTGGGAGATTGGTCAAGCTGCCGGTGACCTCATGACCGGGTTGCTGGACGGAGCGGAAACCCAGAAACAGCAGCACTATCTCGAGCCTGAACTGGTCATCCGCTCCTCCACCCGGCAGGTCGGAGTCGAAGGACCGGCTAACTGAAGGTGGTACAGGCGTCCCGGTTGGAGCCAGACCTGGTGGTCCACAACGGGTTGGTAACGACAGGAGTTCCAGGCGAGCCCCAGCAGCAGGCGCTGGCGAGCGCCGGCGGAAGAATTTGGGCCATCGGATCCGACGATGAGGTCAGGGCTCTGATCGGGCCCTCGACTACGGTCGTTGACGCACGGGGAGCCCTGGTGATCCCGGGGTTAATCGACTCCCACACTCACGTCGTGCGCGCCGGCCTTACCTGGACAGAGCGGCTCGACTGGTCATCTGTCACCAGTATTCCGGCGGCGCTTGCATCCATCTCGACTCTTGCCACCACGATCCCGGCCGGTTCGTGGATCATGGTGGTAGGTGGCTGGCACCCCAGCCGGCTGACCGAAGGACGATCTCCGACGGTGGCCGAACTCACCGCCGCCGCGCCCGACCATCCGGTCTACGTACAGCTCTTGTACGAAGAGGCCTGGGTGAACCAGGCGGCCTTGCAGGCGCTGAACCTGGACCGGGACTCCGCCGACCCGCCGGGAGGCACTTTTGAGCGAACTCCGGAAGGCGACCTCACGGGCAATCTGCAAGGTGGCGGTGCCTTCGCTCATTGCCTGCAGGCGGCCGCCGAGCCTCCCTTTGAGACTCGAGTTGCCTCAAGCGCAGCGTTCTTCTCGCAGCTGACCGGCCTGGGACTGACCGGCACCATCGACCCCGGCGGATTCGGCATGTCTCCGGAGACCTACCGCCCACTCTATGAGTTGTGGCGACGGCAGCAGCTGCCGCTGCGAATGCGGCTCTTCCTCATGCCGAGCAGCCCCGGCAATGAGCTCGAACAGATTCGCGATTTCGTGCGCTACTTGAATCCCGGGTTCGGAGACGACATGTTGCGCTTGGTGGGGCTTGGAGAGATTCCCTTGTTCGCGTCCTGGGACGCCGAGGGGGTGCGCCCCTTCCGGATCGCACCTGACGCCAAGCGACTTCTGAAGGAGATCGTGCTCCTGCTTGCCCGCAACAGGTGGCCGCTCCATCAACACGCGATATTCGACTCCACGATTGGTGATGTTCTCGACGTATGGGAAGACGTGAATCGGGAAGTCCCGATCACCGATCGAAGATTCGCATTTGCTCACGCCGAGCCCGTCGGCGACGAGAACCTGTCCAGGATTCGGGCGCTGGGAGCCGGGATCGCAGTACAGAACCGCATGTTGTTCCGCGCTGCCGACTCGGCCGAGCTGTGGGGAGAAGACGTGCTTCGACGCTCTCCCCCACTCCGGCGCATCCTCGATCTCGGCATTCCGCTTGGCGCCGGCACCGACGGCACCGCCGTCAGCCCTTACAACCCATGGTGGTCGATGTGGTGGCTGACCAGCGGACGGAGTATCGATGGGGCCCCGCCCCGTGCCGCCGAGCACCGGTTGTCCCGGGAGGAAGCGTTGACTGCCTACACCCGGGGCAGCGCCTGGTTCAGCCACGATGACGATTCCCGCGGAACACTGGCCGTGGGCGCCCAGGCCGACCTGGCCGTGCTGTCCGAGGACTACTTCGCAATCGATGAGGATGCCATCCCGTCGCTACGCTCGGTTCTTACCGTCGTTGATGGACGGATCGTTCACGCCGACGATGGCCCCGACCTCAACCAGGGAGACGCAACCGGATGAAAGAGCACCTAGAACGTATCGAAACCGGCGAGAACGAACCGCGATTCAACATGCCGTACACACCGGCTATCAAGACTCGGGGAGGCAGCATCGTTCACCTGGCGGGTGTCACTGCCGCACCGGTGTATCACAGCCACCCTCACCTGTCCGCTGAGTTCGATGAAATCCCTCTCGACCCCGGCCGGCAGGCCGAGCTGGCAGTGGGCGCTCTCGAAACCGTCCTGGCGGCGGCCGGTGGTGACCTGGGGGATGTGGTTGAGGTGACTCGTTACATCGTCGACATCGAGCGGAATCAGGACGCCATCAATCGAGCGCTCGGGCGGGCATTCGGCGACCACCGGCCGGCCAGCACAACTGTCGAGGTGGTGCGTCTGGCAACCGACCCTCGCCTCGTCCTCGAGTTGAAGGCGGTGGCGGTCCTGGCCGACTGAGCCGCAGCGCAAGGCGATACCACTCAAGCCGGGGTTGACCCTCAGTCGAAGATGAGCTTCCTGAGTTGATGGCCACCGTCGATGTGGAGGTTGATCCCGACTGCCGATGGGTTCTCGAGCAGGAACCGCACCGCATCGACTATGTGCTCGGTGAGTACCGGTCGCCCGGTCGGGGTGCGGGCCAGCACCGCCTCGCGGACCACGTCTTTGTTGTCCCAGTAGGGGCTGTCCAGCACTATGCCCGGATGCACGGCATTGATCCGGATCGGAGCGATCTCGAGCCCGAGCGTGTTCAGCATCTTCTCGACGCCACCGTTGACGCTGGTAACGGTGGTCGAGCCCGGGTAGGGCTTCTCTTTGGCCAGGCCGCCGAACAGGACGATGGCTGATTCGTCGGTCATCCGGTCGAGCAGCTGATGGATGGTCTCGGGGTATCCGACCAGCTTGAGAACGGCCAGGGCCGTTGCACCCTCGATGTTGAACTCCTGGATGTTGTTCTGATCCCGCAGTACGGCAGGAATGACGAGATACTCAACGGGGCCCTCGATCGGCTCAAGACCCGCCGCGATTCCCTCCGGCTCGGCCAGGTCGACCGCCAGCCCGGTGGTCTGGCCACCGATGCGGGCGGCAGATTCATCTGCCCTTCCCTGATCGCGGCCCGACACGTAGACACGACGGCCCTGGTCGGCGTAATGCTTGGCGATTGCTTCGCCAATGCCAGACGTGCCTCCAATGACTACAACTGCCCCTCCACTCGCCATGACTGTCCTCCCGATTTCTCGACGATGCCGGGGCCGGTACGGCCCGCGCTGCGATAGCGCTCGGCATTGTAATGCAAGCGTTTGCCATCTGTCTTGCCCGCTGCCACAATCGCGGACGTTCACATGACTCGGAGGAGAACAATGATCAGGTCAGCACGTCGAAATCTTCAGATCGGAGCCCTGCTCCTGGTCATGGCGCTGGTGGCTGCCGCTTGCGGTGGAGATGATTCTGGTAGCGACACAACCGCTGCCCCGACAAGCACAACAGCCGGCAACGGTGGCACCACGGCCACAACCGCCCCACCCGCGACTACCACTACTGCCGATCCGTCGGCAGGTGAGCCCATCGTGGTGGGCGGGTCGCTGGCGCTGACCGGATTCCTCGCCCCGACCGCCGCCATCCACAAAGTGGCGGGCGATCTCTTTGTCGAGCGCCTGAATGCTGCCGGCGGATTACTTGGCCGCCAGGTGGAGTGGGATGTCCGCGATGATGAGTCGGTCCCCGACCAGGCGGGCGCTCTCTACGAGCGTTTGATCAGCGAGGAAGGTGTGGACCTGATCCTCGGCCCATATGGCACAGGCACGATCACGGCAGCCATGGCAGTCGCAGAACGCGAGGGGTTCGTGTTCCCGCACCACACCGCCAGCCTCACCTACGCCTACACCTATGCCTGTCACTTCCCGACCTGGCCGGTCGGGTTGCATACCAATATCAGCAACCCGAACATTGTTTACGATGCCCTGGTGGCTTCGGGCAATCCGCCTGAGACCATTGCGTTCGTACTCAACGAGTTCCCGGGAACACAGCTAATCGGGTACGGCCCCCCCGGATCCGATGCGGGCGGCGCGATCTCAGAAGCTGAGAAGCGCGGCTGGGACGTGGTCGCCGAGATCAACTTCCCCACCGGGACCAGCGACTGGGCTCCGATCGCGGCGCAATTGGCGGCGGCAGATCCCGATTTCATCTACATGGGCGCCCTCGGCGTCGATGGAGTTGGACTGCTGACGGCACTCGATGCCATCGGATACGCGCCTCGCGGGCACTTCTACCAGTGGCCGGCACCGGGCCCGATGCTGGGTGCGCCCAATGCAGAGGGTGCTTTCTCGGTCGCAACGTTTGAGCCCCATGCCCCATTTACCGACGACCCCGAGGCGGCATCGATCGTCGCTGCCTTCGATGAGGCGGCGTCGGCGGCCGGGCTTCCCTACACCGCCTTTGAGACGCAAGCCAGCGTTTCGTGGGCTGCCTGGGAGGTCTTGATTGCAGGAGTGGAGGGCGCCGGAAGCCTCGAGCACGATGCCATCTGCGACTATCTGGTGAACAACCCGATCGAGACAATCCTCGGGACCGTGGATTTCGATCCCGCCCAACAGAATTACTACGGTGACCTGTCGGTGGTCAAGCAGATCCAGAACGGCGAGTGGATTGTGGTTCACCCTGCGGCTACCGCCAAGCCGGGGACATCTCCCCAGCTGTAAGCGATTGTCAATGTGAGGTGGGAGGGCGCTTGCGCCCTCCCACCCCGAATCGGAAAGAGCAACTTCGATGAATGAGGTTCTCAACCAGGCGATCGTCTCGGGCCTCCTGATTGGAGGCCTCTACGCGGTCATGTCGGTCGGGATTTCGCTCACGTGGGGTGCGCTCAAGATCATCAACCTGGCCCACTTCTCGTTCATCCTCTTGGGCGCCTACGCCACCTACCAGGTCTCCAACTCGCTGGAGATCGACCCACTGCTGGCCCTGCTGTTTGTCCTTCCAGCCGGCTTCCTGGCCGGTGTAATCCTCCAGATCTTCTTCGAATTTGCCAAAGTCGACGAATTCCAGTCACTGATCATCAGCTTCGGTCTGTTCATCATCCTCCAGAGCATCACCCGCACTCTGTGGACGGCTGATTTCCGGCGCATCGACGGCGCCAACAACCCGTACGAGTCGATGTCATTCTTCATCGGCGATATCGCAGTCCAGGTGGCACCTCTGCTCGCCTTCGCGGCGGCGACGGGTATCGCCATCGGCATGCATCTGCTACTGACACGTTCCTACTTTGGAAAGGCCGTCCGCGCCATCGTGGACGACCCTGAGATCGCCCGCGCCTACGGAATCGACGTCCGGCGGGTGGCGGTAATTCTGTCTGGCCTGGCGACTTCCTTTTCAGCCGCTGCCGGTGTCTTCATCGCCTCTTACCAGTCCCTCACGCCGAACATGTCGCTTGGCTGGTTCGGGATCGTCTTCCCGGTCGTCATCCTGGGAGGCCTTGGCAACGCGGTCGGGGCTCTCGGGGCAGGCGTGATCGTCGGGGTGGCAGCCGGCATCGCCACCACCCAGTGGGGGCCGCTGAGCGCGCCGCTCGTGACCTTCCTCATCATGATCGCAGCTCTGCTGTTCCGGCCTCAGGGACTCTTCACCCGACAGGGATCGGCGTGACGAAGCGGGGTAAAGCACTGGCGGGTTTCGCCCTGGCCGCCGTTCTCCTCAACCTGGTCCCGACCTTGGTGGAAGCCACCGATTCCCCCGGCTTCTATATCACGTTCATGTTTACCGCCTTCTTCTGGATCTCCCAGGCGGTCAGTTGGAACATCCTCACCGGCTACTCGGGCTACTTCTCCTTTGGGCAAGGGGCCTGGTTCGGGATCGGCGTCTACACGACCGGAATCCTGGCCGTCAAGCACGAGTGGCCTTTCCTCCTTGCCCTTCCAGTCGCCGGCATCCTGGCCGGAGTGGCCGGCCTTGTGCTCGGCATGGTCGTCTTCCGTCTCCGCAAACTGGGCGGTGAGATCTTTGCTCTCACCACGCTGGCGGTGGCCTTTGTCCTGGCTTCGGTGGCCAGGCTCTACTCGTTCATCGACGGCGGGCGGGGGATCTTCATGACCAGCACTCCTCTCCCCGAATTCCTGGGCGATTTCCGCACCGCCATGTTCCGGATGACGTTCGTCGTCGCCTTCCTCACGCTTCTCGCCGCCTATCTGATCTTTGAGTCGCGCATCGGCTGGGGCCTTTTCGCCATCCGCGACGATGAGCAGGTCGCCCACGGGTTGGGAGTACCGGTGTTCCGCTACAAGATGCTGGCGCTGGGCACCAATGCATTCTTCTCCGGGTTGATGGGCGGAGTGTGGGCCCTGCAGATCGGATTCGTGACCGTCGACGACGTATTCAACATCCGCGTTCCTCTCTTTGTGATTCTGATGAGCGTGCTCGGTGGGATGAAGCACTGGATGGGCCCGGCGGTCGGTGCCGTCATCATCTACACCCTCACCGACCGTCTCAACAGCGCCGGACTCGAGGATGTCAATCAGATAATCATCGGCGGCCTGCTGATCGTCCTGGTCCTGGCGGTACGGGAGGGGATCTACCTGCGGCTACGGGCCCGATGGAAACTGGCGTTGGCAACCTTCCTGGCGGCATTGAGTGTGTGGACGCTGGCCGACCTAGGCAGTTCGGTCATCTGGGACTTCGCCTACGCCTCGCTCCTAACCGTCGGCGTCACGCTCATCCCGACACGGGCGCGTCGGAGGACCGAAGTCCGGTCAGAAGGGCCTCCGGTGGCAGTCGACGAGGAGGCATCGACCGATCGGGGGCCGGGATGAGCCTGCTTTCCGGTACCGACATCGTGAAGCACTTCGGTGGCATCAAGGCCCTCGATGGCGTCGACGTGACTGTTGGCGAAGGCGAAATCCTCGGCCTGGTCGGACCAAATGGGTCCGGGAAGTCGACGCTCATCAACGTACTCAGCGGGTTCTACCGAGCCGATCGGGGGCGGGCCGATTTCGGAGGTTCGGACGTCCTCAGGCTGGGGCCTCATCAGATTGCGGCAGCCGGTTTGGCCCGCACGTTCCAGATCCCGCGACCGTTTCGAACCATGACGGCCCGAGAGAACGTGGCTCTCAGCTATATGTTCGGACGCAGCCGACACTCGCTCGACTCCGCCCGCTCCGCCGCCGGAGAGTGGCTGGAGTTCACCGACCTGGAGGATGTTGCCGACCTTCCGATCAACCAGCTCACATTGCACCAGCTCAAGTTCCTCGAATTGGCCCGGGCCCTGGCCACCGAACCCCGGCTGCTGCTACTCGACGAAGTCCTGGCCGGTCTCAATCCCACCGAAGTCGAGGAATCCATCCGCATGATCCGGCGGGTGCATGCCCGTGGCGTGACTCTGGTCATTGTCGAGCATCTCGTCCGGGTGGTGACAGCCCTCTCAACCCAAATGACCGTTCTCGACCAGGGACGCGTCATAGCCCACGGAGATCCGGACAGGGTCATGCAGGAGCCCAACGTCATCAAGGCCTACCTGGGAGCGCGGTGGGATCATGCTTGAGGTACGGGGAATCTCGTCCGGATACGGAACCGCCCAGGCTTTGTGGGATATCTCCATCGAGGTGGAGGAGCAGGAGATCGTGACCCTGGTGGGGCCGAACGGCGCCGGCAAGAGCACTTTTGTCAACGTCGTAGCCGGCCTCACCCGCTCCTGGGAAGGTTCGGTGACACTGGATGGGAAGGACCTGACCCGGCTACCTCCGGCAGAAGTTTGTCAACACGGCGTGGCCATAGTGCCCGAAGGCCGCCGCCTGTTCGCCGACCTGACGGTGACCGACAACCTGGATATCGGCGCCTACCACCGCGAGGCCCGGGCCAAGCGGGACGAGACCTACGAGCGGGTCTGCGACATCTTCCCGATCCTGGCAGAACGCCACAACCAGCGGGCAGGCAATCTCAGTGGCGGCGAGCAGCAGATGGTGGCTATCGGGAGAGCGCTGATGGCCCGGCCGAAACTGTTGCTGCTCGACGAGCCCTCCCTCGGTTTGGCGCCGGTGATCGTCGAGACGATCTTCGACGTCATCCGCCAGATCAATGAGACCGGAACGTCGGTCCTGATCGTCGAACAGAATGTTGTCGAGGCCCTGGAGCTGGCGGCAAGGGCTTACGTTCTCGAAGGAGGGCGGATTGTGCGCAGCGGCGATGCCACCGAGCTCCTGCAGGACGAGGACCTGCAAAAGGCCTACTTCGGGATGTGACCCGAGGGTGCCCGCCTCACCCCTCTACCCGAGGACGTCACCCAGGTAGGTCCAGTCCCGGGCAAAGCGATAGGAGTGGCGGGCCGGAGGCTGCGGAGCCTGGGTTTCCAGCCATCGCACGATGCCGGGCCCCGGATTGGCGAACTCGTGCACGCAACCCACCCCTGCAAAGGCTATGTCGCCGACCTCGAGGCGGTATTCCTGCCCGTCGAAAGCGGCGTCGGTGCGGCCTTCGAGGATCATGTAGGTCTCCTCGAGGGGGTGGTCGTGGGCGCCGGCGACTCCCCGTTCTTCGTACTGAACCATGAACATGGTTTGTAGATAGGCTCCAAGGTCCGCGTCGACCATCATCTTCACCGTGATGCCGCTGTAGACGAGGAGAGCAGTTCGCATGCTGGCGGACACCGCCAGCATCTCCTGGCTTTGCATTCCCGGATCCATGTTCTCGGGGGCGACATGGCCGAATGACCGCCAGCGAGGATCCCGCGGGTCAACCGCCACTGCCTCGGTGGCCGGAGGGGCGTCGACGAAGAAGGTATCGCCGGCGAACCCGGGCTGAGGTTGCGGAGCGGTCATCACCGCCCATCGAGCGGCCACGTCACCCTCGTTCGACCATGCGTGGGGCACGGCAATTGGAATAACTCCGTAGTCGCCCGGGCGAAGCAAGACCGAACCATCGGGAGTCCTGACCACGGCCTCTCCTTCGAGCAAATGCACCGACTCCTCGAAGGAGTGCAAGTGAGCGTTGACGGAACCGCCGGGCTCGAGCACACACACTCCGAAACCGGTGTGGACCGCGCCCGGTGTCGTATGGTCGACGGCCGACCAGCGGGTGAAGCCGCTGCTCTGGTCTTCGAAGCCCTCCGGCACTCCATAGGCGGCGTCGGCCGCTCGGTGCACCACGTGGCGGAGCGGTTTCTCGGTGGCCATCGCTGAACCTCCTTCAGTCATGGGACTTCGTAATCGAGTGCAAAGCGCGATTCGCAGAGTTCATCCAGTTGCTCCAGAAAATGCAGGTGGGCATCGTGGTTCCAGTAGACGGTCTGGAAAGTCTCATAGTCGGGCAACCGGCTCAGCATGCCGTGGGTCCAGCCCAGCTCCACAGAGCGGGGATTGATATTCGACCCATAAGTGAGCTCGATCACGAACGATTCTCCGCGGATGGCTGAGTCAAACTCGGTGACGGCGGCGGTGACTTCGGCCTCGCGATCTGGCTTGGCCTTGAAGAGTACGTAGTGCTCGATCATTGGTCTCCTCGACGCCCGCTTGGCGCATCGATCATACTGCTGCTCCAGCTGTGGCGGCCCGCCGCCACAGCTGGAGCAGCATGGAACGCAAGACCTCAGCCGGAGGCGCCTACGCGATCACACGCGCGGCGGACGTCACCAATGAGCCGGTCGGCGACGAAGTGAGCGAGGGCCTCGAGGTCGCCGTCTACGCCGGCCGGGACCAGGGGGCGAGCCATCTCGAAGCCTCCATTGCCACCCTCTCCCCCGGCGGAAGCATCCGGGGACATGTGCATCCCTTCGAGGAGTCCTTCTATGTACTCGAGGGTCGGGGTTTCATATCCATTGGGGATTCCAGTTACCAGCTCGGACCGGGCGACTTCGGTTACGTTCCGCTGGCATACCCACATGCGTGGGGCAACTCGTTCACCGAACCTTTGCGATGGTTGAGAGTCCGGTCACCACAGCCACGCCCGATCGGGGATCGGCACGGGACCTACCCGAGCCGGGACGTGGCCGTGCCGACCTCTGGGCGCCCGGTTGTCTCCGAGTCCGTGCACCAGCGATTTGTGGGGCATTTCGATGATTCCCAGGTGCCTCCACCCGGCCCCATTTCGATGCCCGGCTACCACGGATACAACATCCAGAATGTGTCGATCCGGATGATGATCGACGAGTTGCTGGGGGCACAGCATCACACCCTCTTCGTGGTGGAGTTCATACCCAGCACCGTCCAGGGCATGTCGGCCAAGGAGCATTTTCATCCTTTCGAGGAGATCTACTACTTCGTGTCCGGGTCCGCCGACGGGGTGGTAGGAGGCGACCCCTGTTCCGTTGGGCCGGGCGACATGGTTTTCGCCGGTGTCAATACCTCCCACGGTTTCACCAACAACGGCGAGGTACCGGTGCGATGGATCGAGGCACAGGCACCGAAACCGCCGGCCTCAAACGGGACGATCTTCGAGAGCGACTGGCTGGAGACCTAGCGTGATCGCTCGGTGAAGGCTCTGGCCCGCTTGACAGGGACCCCCGCTACCAGCGACAATGCAAACGTTTGCCGATCCACTGGGGAGATGGTTTTCTATGAGTGAGTTCCCTGTCGCGACGACCAGGGCACCCGGGATAATGGGGGTTGACTGGGAGGAACGGGTCGACTTCGGTCGGCTCCGCGACTACCGGATTGCCCGCGTCCGCGAGCAACTGGAACTCCACGGGCTCGGCGCGTTGCTCCTCTTTGAAACGTCGAACATTCGCTATTCAACAGCCACCCAGATCGGATACTGGGCATTCAACAAAGGCGAGCGCTGGGCGCTGATCACTCGCAAGGGTCGGCCGCGTGTTTGGGACTTCGGGTCGGCCGCCAAAGCGCACCGCCTCCAGCTTCCGACCCTTTTCGATGAGGAGAACTCCATCGGTGGCAACACCGGACTGCAGGGCGCCATCGGCCCTGAGGCCGGACTGCATGCCAGGGCTGCCGCAGAAATTGCCGCGGCGCTGCGTGACGAGGGCGTCGCCGGCGAACCGCTCGGCGTCGACATGGCGGAGACCTCCGTCTTCCTCGCTCTGCAGGCTGAGAACCTGACAGTGGTTGACGGCCAACAGGCGATGATGCTGGCCCGGGAGATCAAAAACGAAGACGAGATCATGCTCCTCAGCCAGGCCAGCGCGATGGTTGACGGCGTCTACCAGGACATCTTCGAGGCCCTCAAACCCGGAGTCAGAGAGAGCGACATCGTCGGGCTGGCTCATGCCCGGCTGTTTGAAATGGGCTCCGAATTCGTAGAGGCCGTCAACTCAATCGCCGGCGAACGGTGTTCGCCCCATCCCCACGTCTTCTCGGACCGGCTGATCCGACCAGGCGACCAGGCATACTTCGACATCATCCACGCCTACAACGGCTATCGCACCTGCTACTACCGGACGTTCGTGGTCGGCCGGGCCACCCAGGCTCAGCGAGATGCGTTCAAGCAGTCCCGCGAGTGGATGGACAACGCCATCGATCTGGTCCGCCCCGGCAACACCACCGACATGATCGCCAAGGTGTGGCCGAAGGCCGAGGACTTCGGGTTCGTTGACGAGATGGATGCTTTCGGACTGCAGTTCGGCCACGGGGTCGGCGTCGGCTTGCACGAGCGCCCGATCATTTCCCGACTCAACTCCCTCGATGATCCAATCGAGATCAAGGAAGGCATGTACTTCGCCCTCGAAACCTATGCCCCGGCCGGCGACGGCCGCTCGGCCGCCCGCATTGAGGAGATGATGGTTGTGACCGCCGACGGCCCCCAGGTGACTACTTTGTTCCCATGCGAGGAACTGCTCGTAGCCAATGAGTACTGAGGCCGCCGATTCCGGTGCCTACGACTACTCCAAGCGGGAAGCCCGGCTCCCGCCAGAGGTAGATCACTCCAACCGGGACCTCGCCATTCCGCTGGAGAGTCGGGTGGAGATGTACGAACTCCAGCAGGTGTTGCGACAGTTCGAGAAAAGGGCCTACGACCTGTTCATGCAGAACCTGGTCAAGGGCACCAGCCACCTGTCATTGGGAATGGAGGCGGTGGCGGCCGGTTTTGGACTCGCAATGCGGGAGGACGATTACTCCTTCGCCACCTACCGGGGCCACGCCCACACCATCGCCCGCGGCGCGCCGCTTGGACCGGTCATGGCCGAGCTGCTCGGCCGGGAGAACGGGCTGCTGAAGGGCAAAGGCGGCTCAATGCATCTGACTTCGGTCGAGCATGGAATGATGGGAAGTTACGCCATCATCGGGGCTCACCTCTGCATTGCCAACGGCGCGGCCTGGTCCGCTCAGATGCGAGGCACCGAGCAGGCGGCGGTGGCTTTCTTCGGAGATGGAACCACCAACATCGGGGCCTTCCACGAGGCGCTCAATTTCGCCGTCGTCTGGAACCTGCCGGTCGTCTTCGTGTGTGAGAACAATCTCTACATGGAGTACACACCCATCGACCTGGTTTCGGCGGTCCCAAACCCCGCGGCCGACCGGGGCCCTGCCTACGGACTGGACGGGATCGTGGTCGACGGCAACGACGCCGACGCGGTCTATGACGTTGCCGCCCTGGCCCTCGACCAGGCCAGAGCCGGAGGTGGTCCGTCGCTGATCGAAGCAGTCACCTACCGCCACGGCGGTCATAGCCGGGCCGATCCCGGCAAGTACCGGCCACCCGATGAGGTCGAGGCCTGGCTCGATCGCGACCCGATACCCATGTATCACCAGAGACTGCTCGATCTCGGAGTGCCGGAAGGAGACCTGGCCAGCATCCAGCAGTCTGTGGCCGGCCGGGTTGATGAGGCCACCGAGTATGCCAAGGCCGGGTCACATCCCGGAGAGGAACACTTATTCACCGATGTCTGGGGTGATGGGGGCTCGGCATGGCGGAACTGAGCTACCGCGAGGCAGTGGCCCGGGGGATCGCCCAGGAAATGCGTCTCGATCCGACCCTGGTCATGCTGGGAGAGGACATTGCCAGCGCAGGCGGCGTCTTCAAGACGACGGTCGGCCTGTTGGACGAGTTCGGTCCCGACCGCATTCGCGACACTCCGATCTCAGAGCAAGCCATCCTCGGTGCCGCCATGGGAGCGGCGATGACCGGCATCCCGGTGATCGCCGAGATCATGTTCTCCGACTTTCTGGCAGTCTGTTTTGACATCGTTGCCAACGAGATGGCCAAGACCCGCTACATGACCGGCGGCCAGGTTGGCGTGCCGGTCGTGATCAGAACCGCCAATGGTGGTGGGTCACGTTTCGGAGCCCAGCACAGTCAGAGCGTCGAGAACTGGTGCATGATGATCCCCGGTCTGAAGGTTGTTGCCCCGTCGAATCCCGCCGACGTGGTTGGGCTGATGGCAGCGGCCGTCCGGGACCCCGATCCAGTGGTTTTCTTCGAGCACAAGTCCCTGCTGGCGGTCAAGGCCGAGGTCCCAGACGGCGATATCGTCGAGGAGCTTGGCAAGGCTGCCATCGTACGCGAGGGCACAGACTGCACGATTGCCGCCCTGGCCCTCATGGTCCCGCGGGCTCTGGAGGCCGCCGCCCGGTTGGCCGACGAAGGGATTTCGGCCGAGGTCATCGATGTCCGCTCGCTGGTTCCACTCGACACCCAAACGCTCCTGAACTCCGTAAGCAAGACAGGGCGCTTCTACACGGTTGAGGAGAATCCGCGGCTCTGTGGATGGGGAGCGGAGCTGGCTTCGATCGTGGCCGATGAGTCGTTCTGGGATCTCGATGCTCCCATCGTTCGCATCACAACTCCCCACATCCCCCTCCCTGCCGCAGAGGCCCTGGAGGACATGAGCTTGCCGAGCGTCGACCGGATCTACCAAAAAATCCGCCGGGCCGTCGACTGAGCACATTCGCCGGCCGAACGGGGACAGGGCGGGGTCTAGCCTCCAGGTCATGAAGCACGATGTGATCATCGTCGGAGGCGGGATCATCGGCCTCGCCACCGGCCGGGCACTGCTTGAGCGAAGGCCCGACCTCAAATTGCTTGTGCTTGAGAAGGAACCCGGCGTTGGCCGACACCAGAGTGGCCGCAACAGCGGCGTTCTTCACTCAGGCCTCTACTACCAGCCCGGCTCTCTCAAGGCCTCGCTCTGTGTTGAAGGGGCGGCGATGATGGTCGAGTTCTGTCAGGAGTACGGGGTTCCCTTCACCCGCGATGGCAAAGTGGTCGTTGCCACCGACCAGGCCGAACAGGGCCGCCTTGATGAACTCGAGCGGCGGGGGCGAGCAAACGGCCTGGACGGGATGCGTCGCATCGGCGCCGCCGAGCTGCGCGAGATCGAGCCACATGCGGCGGGATTTGATGCGCTCTTCGTCCCGGCGACAGGGGCCGTCGACTTCGCCGGGGTTACCGGAGCCCTGGCTGCCGACCTAACGAACCGCGGAGCCGAGGTAGCCGTCGGGGCGGCCGTGCAATCGGCCATCCACGACGGCTCCGGCTGGCACCTCACGACGGGCGGTGGACAAGCCAACGCCCGGGTCGTCGTCAACTGTGCCGGCCTCTACAGCGATCGAGTGGCGGCCATGATGGGCGTCGACCCCCCGGTTCGCATCGTTCCCTTCCGCGGCGAGTACCTCACGGTGCGCCCGTCCGCCCGCAGCTACGTGAAGAGTTCGATCTACCCGGTTCCCGATCCGGATCTTCCATTCCTCGGAGTCCACTTGACCAGGCGCCACGACGGCACCGTCGAGGCCGGTCCCAACGCAGTATTCGCCTGGGCCCAGGAGGGCTACGACCGCAGCACGGTGAACCTATCCGAGTTGTGGCAAGCCGTCTCTTACCCGGGCACCCGCCGGCTCTTTCGGGCCCATTGGCGCTCAGGCGTGCACGAGTTGGCCCGCTCCTTCCGGAAGCGGTTGTTCACCGCCGCGGTCCAGAAACTGGTTCCCGACCTCCAGTCGGAGGACTTCGACGGCACTCACACCGGAGTCCGGGCACAAGCAGTGACTCGCGACGGGAAGCTGGCAGACGACTTTGTGATCTCCTCAACCGACAATGCGGTCCATGTACTCAACGCTCCGTCCCCAGGCGCCACCTCATCGCTCGCCATCGGGCGAACCTTGGCAGGGACCGTGCTTGAGCGGGTGCCCCCTAGGTGAAGGGCCGCCAGATCCGGTAGGGGTTCCGATAGCCCGGTTCATCCGGCTCCTTCAGATAGCCGGCGATCTCGCTCTCGTCGAAGAGGGTCACCTCCTCGATCGGGGGTGTCACCCCCGGCGGGAACACGTCCAGGATCTGATCGATCAGAAGTGTCTGATACCGCAGTGCGGCGGACACTGCCCGTTTGGCTTTGTCCGCAGATGCCAGCGTGGCCCGCCCGACCACTCCCACCGGAGTAGCGACCATTTCCAGGGGGCTGTTGTTGCGGACACTCCACCACAGGTTGGGGCTGCTGCGCTGATTGGCCGACTTGTTGAAGTGACCGTCTGGCAGGTATCCAGTCGGAGCGGTGTCGACGGCCCGCGCCATGTCAACAGTCTCCGGGGCCAACAGGAGTGCCAAGGAGGTCTCGGCTTCGTCGGCGTGGATGAAGTCGTCTTCGAAAGCTCCTCCCCGGTCCTTGGTGCGGAAGAACTCGCTCATCGCGGTGCACCAGTCGAATGCCACGGCATAGAACGGAAGCTCGGGATATCGCAGGGCAAATAGATCAATGGCACTTGCGATCACCCAGTGCTGGGCGTGATTGTTGACGAAAATCATCTTGCGGTAGCCCTGCGACCACAATCCAAACATGACGTCGACCAGCAGCTTCTCCAGCACGCTCTGGCTTATGGGGATGGTCCCGATCAGCCCGATGTGGTGTTTGGGGTGATTGCCGTACAACCAGGGCGAGTAGGCGATGGCAACTTCCTTTCCCTCCCTGGCGGTCGATCTACGCATTGCCTCGACCAGGCGGGTCACCTGCAGAGTGTCCTGGGCACTCACCGAGTGTGGCCCGTGCAGTTCGGTTGAGCCGAGCGGAATCATGACGATGTCGTTGTTCTTGCGGCGCTCGGCCAACTCCCGGGGATGGGTGTTCTGAATGTAGGTACCCGGCATGTCCATTTCGCCCGGCGACGGGATCTCGTACTCCTCGAGGAGGATGCGATCGATCTCCTCCGGGGTCGCTTCCCATATCTGGCGCTTGAGTCGTCCTACGTCCGTGTCTTCGAACTCGGGGGCCTGTGCCAGGGTCATCCTCAACTCCTTACTGTCTTCGCTAGTCGTGCTGATTGCTGTCGATGGTCTGGGTTCTGAATTGTCTCTCCGCTCACAGCGTTCGGAAGAGCTCAATCGCCTGTCGGGCGGCGGTTCTACTGTCCGGGAGTGGCAACGTCTCGGTCGAAAGGTAACCCCGATAGTCGGAGTCCTTGAGAACCGCTGCCAGGGCCCGAAAGTCGATATGCCCGCGCCCCGCCGCCAGCCGATTGCTGTCGGTGAACTGAACGTGGTGGGTGAGGTCCCCGGCCGAACGTAGCGAGTCGACCAGATCCACCTCCTCGATGTTCATGTGGAAGGTATCGGGGAGCACTCCGAAGTTGTCGAGGTCGACAGCAGCGATGAACTCCAGTGCGTCCTGGATCGTGTTGATGTAGTTGGTCTCATAACGGTTGATCGGCTCGATGACGAGCGAGACTCCCTGCTTCAGCGCGTACTCGCCGTAGCGGTGCACCGCATCCACCGTCCGGCGATACTGGTCTGCCTTCTCGATGTCCGATCCGCTCAGCGTGCCCCGCACACCACCGATTACGACCATCGCCGCCCACGGTGAGGCAAGATCGATGATGCGGAACATCCGCTCGCAGAGCAGGTTCTGCACTTCGGGATCATCCGACGTTGGCGACCATCCGTCCGAGTAGAAGGATTGGCCTGTCGCAATGGCCGAGAGCTGAAGGCCATATTGCCGAAGGCCGTCGTCGCAGGCGATGACGGCAGGATCAGCCGGATCGCGCACGCTGACTTCGATGGCGTCGTAACCAAGCTCGGCGGCGGCATCGAGAGCCGAAGGCCAATCCCCGGCAAAGAGCAGCGGGGCGAATGCGGCCGGCGTCGGGGAGATAGCCATGCTGGTCTTGAACATCAGGCAACTATCTCCCCTTCGGGCCCGCTCTTCACGATGCGTTTGGCTGGATCAGTACCTTGATGGCACCGTCCAGGCGCCCGGTGAAGGTCTCGTAAGCCGTCGCGAAGTCCTGAAGTGGGAACCGGTGAGTGGTAACCATGTCAACATCCAGCTTGCCTTCGGCGATGAGCGGGATCACTTCCTCACAAGTTCCAGGGTTGGCCCTCACCCCGAACAGGTCCATCTCCTCGAAGACGATCCGCTGCAATGGGAGAACGCAGGGTTCGAGTGGCACACCGATGAGAGCCACCCTTCCCCCTTTCCTGGTCATGGCTACCGCATCAGCCGGGGTGTTTCCTCTCGCGGCGGTATCGACAGTGAAGTGGGCGCCCCGGCCGTCGGTGAGCGCCCTGACGCCCTCAGGCCCGTCGTTTTCTGAGTTGTCGACTACCTCGAAGCCGAGTGCTTCAGCGGTGCGGAGCCGCGCTCCCCTGCCCACCATGATCACCCTGGCAGCCCCCAGCAGGAACGCGAGTTGGCCTGCCAACAGCCCCTGGGCACCGGGGCCGATAATGGCGGCCGTATCGCCGGGTTCGACTCCGGCTCGCTTGACGGCGTGAAGAGCGATTGAGCTGGCATCGACCAGAGCCCCTTGCTCGAGGCTCATCGTGTCGGGAAGCTTGAAGATGCTTTTGATCGAGGTGTTGTGGAATTGGCGCATGGCACCGGTTGAGTAGTGGCCGTAGTGGTGGTGGCCGAGTTCCTCGTGGCCATAGTTGTCGCAGAGGTTGTACCTTCCGATGGCGCACATCCGACAGAAGCCGCAGCCGTCGTGGGCAGTACCGGCCACCCGGTCGCCGGGCCGAAACCCGAGCGATTCCGATCCGGTCCCGGCCTTGACTATCACGCCCGACCACTCATGACCGGGGGTATAGGGGTAGCTGCCCGGCCATCCCTTGTGGAGGAGATTTCCCGAGATGAGCTCCTTGTCCGTGCCACATATGGCCACCGAGTCGACCAGGCAGAGAACCTCCCGCGCACCCGGCTCGGGAACGGCGGACTCCCCAACCTCGAACTCATCCGGCCCCAGAAGATGGAGGGCGTCCATCACGGATGGAATTGCCCCCTGTTCGACATCCTGCGTCATCACCGCTCCTTCGTTCGATCCTGGCTCCGATCGTATCGAGCCGGGAAGACCTCGTCTGGGGCCTTTTGGCCTCAACCCGCAGGCATTGAGACGGCATCCAAGCGCTCTCGCCTGTACAGCAGTCCGTGCAAGTGGAAAGCGGGTCTAAGTGGCGGCAGCCAGCCCGACGCTGGTGTCGCCGAGCACTTCCTGGTGTCCGATTCCAAGGGTCTTGATCCAGCGCTGCTGGCCGCTGGTCAAGGCGATAAAGAACCCCAGCTCAACCAGTTCGGGCTCGGTGAAGTGGGAATGCAATTGCTGCCACAGCGCCTCGTCGGCGATCGACGAGTCCCACAGGATGGCGGATGTGTATCGCAGTGCTGCCTTCTCACGCTCACTGAACCGGTCCGAATCCTCGAACCTCAGCAGCTCGTCGTAATCAGCTTCCGTGAGGCCTTTCTGTCCAGCCTGGACAGATCGTTGGACGCCTCAATAGTCGCAGTCGATGGATTGGGAGACATAGACCCTGCACATCTCTTTGATCTCATGATCAAGGACCCCATCGATGAAGGTGCTGCGCCAGGTGTTTGTGAAGGTCTGCAGTACAGCAGGTACGTGCGACCTGATGGTCTGGCTCTCGGGGCGAGGGGTCGAATGCAGCCTGGCGTGCTCGATGATCGCCCGGTCCTCGGGGGCCAGATCACCTAAATCCGGGTAGCTGATATTGGGCATTGCTGCGCTCCAGTCGATGGTGATGAAATCATACCTGCCACCGTGAGGCCCACGGTGCCGATGCGGTACCGTCTGAGCAGCAACGGGCGATTGAGGAGTGGAGAAATCTCGTGAAATTGGGCTGGATTGGGCTGGGAGACATGGGCGAGGTGATCGTCCCGCGCTTGCTGGAGGCCGGCCATCAGGTCACGGGCTGGAATCGAACCCGCTCGAAGGCCGACCATCTCATCGCGCTGGGCATGGAATGGGCCGACAGCCCCCGGGCTCTGGCAGCGGTATCCGAACTGGTCTTCTCAATGGTCACCGATGCTGGCGCCGTCAAGGACATCGCGCTGGGAGATGACGGGGTTATTTCGGGACTGTCGCCGGATGGTGTTTACCTGGACATGAGCACCATCGACCCGCTCGAGAGCCTTGCCATGGCTACCGCCTTCTCCGAGCGGGGCCTTGCCATGCTCGATGCTCCGCTGTCGGGAAGTCCGATCACGGTTCGCCAGGGAACGGCTTCCACCATGGTCGGTGGGGATCGGGCGGCCTTCGACAGGGTTGAAGAGGTGCTCTACGACATCGGATCCAAGGTTGCCTACATCGGCCCTGCCGGTACCGCTGTGCAGATGAAGGTCGCGATAAATCTGACCCTGATCGTCGAAATGGTGTCATTCTGCGAGTCGGTCGCCCTGGCTGAGAAGGGCGGGGTTGAGCGCGAGGTGGCGGTGGAGGCGATGTTGAGGAGCGTGGTGGCCTCCCCGGTGATGGGATATCGGGGCCCGTTCATCCTTGATATGCCGGACAAGCCGCTGGCGAACGTAACTCTGCAGCAGAAGGACATGGTGCTGGCTCTCGAAGTCGCCAGGAGACAGGGCTCGCCGGTGCCACTGGGCGCAGTAGCCAACGAGTTGCTCAACGCCTGTCGCGGCCTGGGGATCGATCACCGCGATTTCGTCACGGTGTTCGACGTGTATCACATGTTGTCCGGAGGATCATGACGGAACGATTTCACACCAATCGCGACGACGCGCCCCTGGTGGGAGGGCTGCGCGAAGAAGAAGGCTGGATCGATATGCAGGTTCAGTTCCTGATCGACAAGGCGACCGCAGGCACCGGGGACTTCCTGCTCGGCTGGACGGTGTTGCCACCCGGGGCCCGCCACGACCGCCACCTGCATCGTGACGCCGACGAGTTCTTCATCGTGCTCCAGGGGGCGGGAAAGATCTACCTCGATGAGGGAACCGAGCCTGCCAAGGCCGGCGACGTCATCTGGACCCCGCGCGGGCGCTGGCACGGCTTCGATAACACCGGGGACGAGGACGTCGTCCTGGTGTGGGGGTGGAGCGGTTGCGGTTCGCTCGAGGATTCTGGGTATGAGGTGGACGAGGCTTCCCTGTGACCCTTCCTTCCTGGGAGGACCCGCGCGTCCGACAGGGCCTGCCTCGACAATTCAGCCTGCGGCACGGCTTGCTGGAGTCTGGGGCGACTGCCGTTGGCTGGAAGGTTGGCTTTGGCGCCCCGGCCTCGCTCGAACTCATGCGGATCTCGGCCCCTCTGCTGGGTTTCCTGACCGGAGCGACTCTGATCGAGTCGGGCTCCCGGGTAGACACCGCCGGTTGGGAGCGTGGGATTGTTGAGTTCGAGGTTGCCGTCTATTTGGGAAAGGATCTGGGTGCCGGTGCCACAAACGCAGAGGCCCATGCCGCGATCTGCGGAGTCGGGGCCGCCATCGAACTGGCCAACATAGACCTGCCTGTAGATTCGGCGCAGGTCACCGAGATTGTGGCCGGCAACATCTTCCACAAGGCGGTGGTCCTCGGCGAGCCGGACACGAGTCGGTCCGGACTGGACATCACCGGCTTGACCGCCCACATAGCAGTCGACGGCCTTGAGATGGCCGTCACCAGCGATCTCGAGGCGCTCACCGGTGCTTACCCCTGGATCGTCTCGACGGTGGCAGACACACTGGCCGCTTCCGGACTATTGCTTAGGGAAGGCGATGCGATCATCACCGGGTCGGTCATAGCGCCGATCCCGGTCGGCGCCGGCGCCGAGTTCACCTTTGTTCTTGACCCGCTCGAACCCCTCTCGGTGACAGTCGGCTGATACCGCAACCGCGACCGGCTACTTCACCGTCGCCTTTGACTCGCATGCAAACGCTTGCAATGGGTATTATGCCAACGCTTGATTGAAGATCGACCAGGGAGGAGGTTGGCGAATCATTCAAATCAGCCACCAACCGCCCGACGCGACAAGGCCCGGCCTCGCGTGAGCCGACGGATCTTGATTCGCGGGGGCTCGGTCCTCTCACTCGGTGCCAAGACCCCCAACTACCCTGAGGCCGACGTCCTGATTGAGGACGACCGGGTGCTTGAGGTCGGCCAGGGACTCAGAGCCCGCGATGCTGAAGTAGTCGATGCCGCCGACTCGATCGTCATGCCCGGCTTCGTCGACACCCATCGCCATGCATGGAGGTCGCTCTTTCGGAACCTGGGAGGCTCGCTGGAGTCGACTTCTCCGGCCACCTACGGTCCCCACTACCAGCCGGAGGACGTCTACGCCGGCACCCTGGTCGGACTGCTCGGCGCGGTGGAATCAGGCGTGACCACGGTTGTGGACTGGTGCGACATACCGTCCGGCGATGAGTACACCGACGCCGCCATCCAGGCCCACTCCGACGCGGCATTGCGGACAGTACTGGTGCACTCCCACCCGCAATGGGCCTCCGATCGTCCGAAGCCGAGCGACCTATCGGGCCGACTCCCCAGCGGCCCGGACCAGCCGGATGGTTCCTCGGTGCTTGCCTTTGGTTCTGACGACCCGAGCTCGTCCAACCTGGACCGGCTTGGAGAAGAGTGGGCGGTGGCCCGGCAAAAAGGCTTGCGTATCCACGCCCACGCCGGCAGTGTCCAGCCCGGCCTAATCGCCCAAATGGGGTCGGCAGGTCTGCTCGGCGAGGACGTAACGCTGATTCACTGCACCGCGGCAACTGAGGACGATCTGGCGGCCGCGGCCGCAGCCGGCGCCCAGGTCTCTCTGGCACCTGTCGGTGAGATGTCGGGCGGGCTCGGGCCTCCTCCCGTCCAGGCTCTCATCGAAAACCGGCTCAGACCCGGCCTGGGCGTCGGGAGCGAGCCGGCAACACCCGGGGACCTTTTCGCCCAGATGCGAGCCGTGATCTCGATACAGCACGCAACCCTCTTCGACCGCAAACTGGCCGGCAAGGCCAGCTTGCCTCCGCTGCTCAGCACCAGGGAGGTAATCCGCTACGCCACCATCGACGGGTCACGGGCGGCCGGTCTTAGCGGCGTCACCGGGTCGCTCGAGCCCGGCAAGCAGGCCGACGTGATTGTCCTGCGCGCCGACAGCCCCAACATCTTCCCCATTAACGACCCGATCGGTGCCGTTGTGTGGGGCATGGACACTTCGAACGTCGACTGGGTGTTCGCCGCCGGGAAGGTCCTGGTACGCCACGGCGAGCTCGAAGCCGATGTCGAACGGGCCCGCACGCTGGCCATGGCTGCCCATCGACGGGTGGCCGCCGCCGCCGGCGTTTTGGCCGGAACCGCCGCCGGGGGCCCGGAGTGACCACCGCCCGGGCACCTTCTTCGGCCGTCACCTCATTTGTTGTGGCGTCGCGCTACATGCCGGTGTATCTGGCGATCATCGTGCTGGTCATCGTCTCTGCGATCTGGGCACCGGCCACGCTCACCGTCCCCGGTATGCGGGCCATTGCGCCATTCGGCACCTTCCTGGCCATTACGGCATTAGGCCAAATGCTGGTGATCATGACCGGGGGTATCGATCTGAGCGTTCCGGGGACTTTCACGCTCGGGGCAATCGTCATGGTCGGCGTCAGCCAGCAGGCCGACGATCGCATCTGGATCGCACTCCTGACCGCCGTCGGCCTGGCCGCCCTGGTAGGTCTGGTCAACGGAATCCTGATTGGCGGGCTGAAGCTCAACGCCCTGATTGTGACCCTCGCCGTCGGCCAGGTTGTCACCGGCCTCGTCAACAGGTACCACAAGACGTTCGCGATCCAGAGCTCGGTGCCACCGGGGTTCTCGGAGTGGATGTCGGTGCGTTTCCTGGGTCTGAACAGGATCTTCTGGATAGGGGTCGTGATAACGATCCTCCTCGTTATCGGTTTCCGTTACACGGCTTCGGGGCGGCGCTTCCAGATGGTCGGAGCCAATCCGGTCGCCTCACTGATCAGCGGGCTGCGGGTCAATCTGAATCAGATAGCGGCCTACGTGGCGGCCGCCATGCTCTACGCCGTAGCCGGAATCCTGCTGGCCGGGCTGCTCCGCAACCCGGGGGTGACCATCGGCTCACCGTATCTGCTCGGTCCAATCGCCGCCGTCGTAATTGGAGGAGCGTCGCTGACTGGTGGGTTGGCCAGCCCGCTCTCTACCTGGGCGGCAGCCTTCTTTCTGGCCGGCCTCAACCAGATGATGCGGGTCATGGGCCTGCCAACCGCCCTTCAATTCGTCGTGTTTGGCCTGGTGATCATCGGCGGGATGTTGATATCGGGCGACCGCATCATCAAGGGGGTCGAGCAGTTGCTGCGGGAGCGAAGACGGTCCCGGCCCGGACCGCCTCAGATGGCCGGTGGCTCAACAGATCAAGAAGTTTGAGGAGGGAGAAACACCCAGGTGATTCTCAAGGAAACGAAGATGACGGGCCCAGCCCGCCGTATTGGAGGAGAGAAATGAGACGGAGAATAAGACCCATTGTGGTCGTCGCAGTGCTGGCCCTCGTGGCCGCTGCCTGCGGAGGCGACGATGCGAGTGACACCACGGCGGGCACCGACCCGACGACAACCACCACCCAGGCGCCGACAACTACTACCACTGCAGATAACAGTGACGGCGACACGACCACTACCACTGCGGGTGACAGCGATCCGCTGGCCATGTATGGGGAGAGCACCGCTGCCGACCCTGCCCTGGTAGCCAAGGCGATGGGGCCGATCACAGAACCAGTAGGTGATCCCGCCTGGGACATCATTCTGGCCTCGATCACCCGTGCCGACCAGAACCTTGATCAGGCCACGATCGACAAGGCGCTGGAATGCTGGAACGCACCCGAGTGCGACACCGGCAGTGGCGGCGATCTCATCATGGGATTTGCCGACGGCGGCGGCCACCTCAACGTGTGGCGGGGCGTTACCCACATGGAGGCGATTCTGCAGGCGCTGACCTATCCAGAGATCGGCACCATCGTCTCGACCGAGGCGCTGTGGGATCCGGACCCGGCTGTACATGCTGGTGACATCAACTTCCTCGTCCAGCGCGGGGCCGACTTCATCACCGGTTACCCGGACGTCGGGGTAGCAATGGGCGACTCCATCAAGGCGGCGACTGCGGCCGGTGTCCCCTACATCCCGTGGTCGGCAGGCTGGGTTGGTCTGCCGGGCCAGGATGGAGCGCTGGTCCCTGGTGAGGACTATCTCACCGTGGTCGGCGAGGACCTGTGTGAGCTAGGGAACAGCATGGCCGCAATCCTCAACGACAACGTTGGCGAGGGCAAGGTCGGCGTTCTGGGTGGAACGCCCGGGAACGCTTTGTCGGCAGGCTGGCAGCAGTGCCATGTCCCGGCATTGAACGCTGGCATCGAGCTGGTCGGAGATCCGGCAGACACCTATTGGGTCAACGACATCGCGTTGCAGGTCGTGCTCGGATGGTTGTCCACCGACCCCGACATCAAGGGCTACAGCTACGAGTACTCCGACGGGATGTACACGGCGCTGCAGGCCTACGAACAGTTGGGAGTCCCGGTCGAGAACCTGACGCTCGCTATGCGAACCGATGAGCAGACTCTGTTCTGCGACTGGGTCGACCGTAACGAGCCCACGTACAACATCTGGTACTCGGCCGGTGGGAACTTCCAATCGCGGGTGGCCGTCACTGCCGCGATGATGTATCTCAACGGTGCCGATATCCCATCGCAGATCGATGTCCCGCACGTGATGCGCCAGGTAACGGCCGACGACTGTGATCCAAACCGGGCAACCCCGGCCGTCTCGGGCACCTCTCTGGTCCCCGACGGCGTGTTGGCTGCGATGTTCGGCGGCTGATGAGTAACGGCAATCCCGCAGGAGAGTCGGCGTCCGAGGACCTGGTCCTCGAACTGAGCGGCGTCTCCCGGCAGTTCGGGGCGGTTCGCGCTCTGACGAATGTCAGTTTCGACTGCCGGGCCGGAGAGGTTCACGCCCTGGTGGGCGAGAACGGCTCCGGCAAGTCGACTCTCCTCGGGATTGCTAGTGGGTTTGTCGACCCCGATCTGGGCACGATCCAGATCGGGGGCAAGCCCCTGCGCTGGGATTCTCCTGCCCTCGCCCGCAAACTCGGTCTGGCCATGGCCTATCAAGACACCTCGCTGGTGCAGGCTGAGCCGGTCAAGAACAACCTGTTTCTTGCCGCGCCACCCGATCAGCGACCGCCCTACTGGCGACGCAAGAAGTGGGCTCGCAAGCTGCTCGGAGAGTTCGATCTTGACCTCGAACTCTTCCCGGATTCCCCGGCCGGATTCCTCACGCTGGCCGAACGGCAGTTGTTTGAGGTGGCCAAGGCCCTGGTATCGGACCCGAAGGTGCTGTTGCTTGACGAGCCGACCACGGCACTTGGGCCCGACGAAGTAGAGGATCTGCATCGCACCATCGCGGCGTGCCGCGACCGCGGGGTCGGAGTCGTTTACGTCAGCCATAGGCTTCCCGAGGTACTCGAGATCGCCGACCGGATCACGGTGTTACGCGACGGCGAAGCCCAGGGAACGTTCGACGCCAGAGCCACTACCGAGCACGATCTGGTCGAGTTGATCGTCGGCCGGCCGTTCGAGGGCGCCTTCCCAAAACCCGACCTTCGCGACGACGAAAGCCGGGACGTCCTGGTGGTGGAAGCGCTTCAGGGCCAATCTTTTGGGCCGGTGAGTTTCACACTCCAGAGCGGCGAGGTGGTGGGAATCGCCGGGGCCGAGGGCAACGGCCAGCCGCAGCTATTCGACACACTCTCGGGCCGGACCCCGCCCCGGGCCGGCCGGGTCACATGCGACGACAAGGACCTGACCCTCGTCTCCACCCATGAAGCGATTGGAGCCGGGATCATGCTGCTTCCGGGCGACCGCAAGCATGAGGCCCTGATGACCGTGCTGGGGGTCCGGGTCAATTCCACCGTCCAGTCGATCAAACAGTTCACAGTATTCAACTTCCTGCGCCGTCGGGCCGAACGCCGGGCGGTCGAAGGTCTGGTCGACGAGTTGGAGATCCGTACACCTTCGCTGGAGCAGCCGGTCGAGTTCCTCTCCGGGGGCAACCAGCAAAAGGTGTCGGTCTCCCGCACCTTCCTCAAGGAGCCCTCTGTCATCCTTGCCTACGAACCGACTCAGGGCGTTGACGTCGGCTCCCGTTTCGACATCTACCAGGCGCTCAGGGCCCGCACAAACGAGGGAGCGGTCCTGCTGGTCAAATCCAGTGACCCACTGGAGCTGGCCGGGCTGTGTGACCGCGTCCTGGTGATGTCCCGGGGACAGATCATCGAGGAAATCCCCGGCGACGAGCTCAATGAAGTTCGGATCGTCGAAGCAATCGTCCGCGGGCCGGGACTCTCCAAGAGCGGTCGGTCGCCGTATGGAGCGGCGATGCCGAAGGCGGCGTCAGGCACCGATACGCCGTGACAAGCGAATACGCCGCTCAGGGGATCGTCGACCGGGCCAGACAGCTGGGACGCAAGGTGCTCCGCAACGCCCGGGACAAGAACAAGTGGCGCAAGGTCGTCAAGGTCAGATTGTGGATGCCGATCGCGCTGCAGATCTTGTTGATAGGCATCTTGCTCTGGTACACGCACTCGCGTTTCCTCAACGACACCGGCCAGAGCTTCATTACCAAGACGAACCTCACCGCCGTCTTGATCATCGCCATTCCGCTGGCAATTGCCGCCTTCGCCCAGACCCACGCCCTCCTGGTCGGGTATCTGGATCTGTCGGTGGGGGCGATGATCAGCCTGGGCGTGGTGATTGCCTCGTTCATGATCGGATCCGACGCTTCAACCGCTCAGATCTTCCTGGGAGTCGGAGCAATTCTGCTGGCCGGTGCCGGCGTTGGTCTGGTGAATGCAGGGCTGGTTCGGGGCATCAAGATTCCGTCGATCATCGCCACGCTGGCCACCCTGAGCATCCTCGATGGCATCTCTCTCACCATGCGGGAAACTCCGAGCGGAACCATCAGCCCCCGATTCATCTCGTGGCTCAAGACCAGCGTCGGTCCGGTTCCAGTCGCCTTCATCGTGGTCGTGGTTGCGGCCATAGTCCTCGACTACTGGCTGCACGCCACCGGTTCGGGCCTCAAGCTGCGAGCTACCGGATTCGATGAGCGCTCGGCCAAGCGGAGCGGAATCTGGACCAACTGGATGAGGGTTCGCGCACTGATGCTGTCCGGGTTCCTGGCGGCAGTCGCGTCCTTCTTCGTGATGTCACGGTCCCCGGTCGGCAACGCTCAGATCGGGTCCAGCTTCGCCCTCAACAGCATCACCGCCGCCGTTCTCGGGGGAGCTTCGTTCCTGGGAGGACGGGCAACATTCATCGGAGCCTTGACTGCCTCCCTCCTCCTGGCACTGATCATCACCGCATTGCCCTTCCTCAAGCTGACGCCCGACCACGGCCTGATGATCATCGGCGTGCTGGTCTTGATCGGCATCATCCTGTTCCAGGTAGGTGACATCAAGGAACTGGTGAAGAGGAACTTCCGGCGAGCCCGGCGGCTGATCCTGGGGAGCAACGTTGGCAAGCAAGCCGAGCTCCCTGAGTTGTATCCATCCGGAATTGACTTCGCGGTGGTGCCGTCCGGGAGGACTCTGATCAAGGGCGGAATCGTGTTGTCGCTCGATCCCGATGTTGGCGATGTCCCGGGTGGAGACATTCTGATCGAAGGTGACGAAATCCTGGAGATCGGAAGAGACCTGGCCAACGGGGAGGCTGAGGTCATCGATGCGAATGGGATGATTGTGATGCCCGGATTCGTAGACAGTCACCGCCACATCTGGGAAGGCATCCTCCGCAATATCGGAACCGACATCCCGCTGGAAGGCCGGGTCAGCTATATCTCGTACATCCTTCGCACACTGGCGCCCGTTTACCGCCCCGAGGACGCTTACGCCGGGAACGTAGTCTCGGCCGTCGGTGCCATCGATGCCGGCGTAACGACCCTTCTCGATTGGTCACACATTCAGGCCTCCCCCGCCCATACCGATGCCGTTATTCAGGCACTTGAGGATTCTGGCTTGCGGGCCGTATTCGCATACGGGTTCCCATGGTGGGGCAAGTGGGAGGAGCGCCAGCCCAGCTGGTTCGTGCGAGCGGCCAGCGAGCATTTCTCCTCTCAGGATCAGATGCTGACGCTGGCCCTGGCAGCCCCCGGCCCTGAGTTCACGGATTTCGAAGTGGCCCGCGATCACTGGAAGCTGGCCCGTGAAACCGGGGCCAGGCTCACCGCTCACGTCGGGGTCGGCACCTACGGCCTTGATGCCAAGATCCAGCGATTCGGGGAGGCGGGTCTGCTCGGACCCGACACCACCTACATCCACTGCACCACGCTCAACGACACCGAAATCCAGATGATTGTCGACACCGGCGGCACGGTGTCTCTAGCGTCGCCGGTTGAAATGATGATGGGCCACGGGATGCCGCCGATCCAGAAATTCCTCGATCGGGGCCTGCAGCCCAGTCTCAGCATTGATGTCGAGACCAACGTTCCAAGCGACATGTTCAATCAGATGCGCTCAGTGCTGGCTCTACAGCGGGCATTAGCCGTCGAGAGCGGAGATGCGCCGGTATCGGCCCGTGACGTTCTGGGGTGGGCCACGATCGAAGGGGCCAGGGCCAATGGCCTCGACTCGAAGGTCGGAACTCTCACCCCGGGCAAGAAGGCCGACATCATCCTGCTCCGCACCGACCGGCTCAACGTCACGCCGCTCAACGACCCGGCCACCGCCGTCGTAACCGGTATGGACACCGGCAACGTCGACACCGTTCTCATCGGGGGGCGGGTCATGAAGCGGCGGGGGCAACTGGAGCATGTCGACTGGCCGGCGGTTCGCAAACTGGTTCTCGAGTCCCGCGACTTCGTCGTCGAGAAATCCGGGTTCAAGCTCCCCAAGATCTAATCCGATAACCCGCCCGGGCCCGGCTGCGGACCCAAATCGATGACTTGACACGTCCTCTATGGTGGAGGTGGGGAGATTGAAGGAGGTCGCGTTGCAGTTCGTATGGTCTGATGATCTGGCCCGGCTGCTCGTGGAACGGGGTGAGGCGACCCGACCTCAAGTCGGTCACTGGCTCTCTCGTCCCGTCGGCCATCGCCTACCAGACCGCGAGTCCCCACTCGCTTTCGCCCGCTCGCTGCTGGCCGCCGAGGATGCCACCTCAGGCGATCGCCGGGCCTCCTGATCGGATCAGGCCAGAGCGGCTTCTACGGCTGCCATCGCATGAAGGTGAGTGGTCGGGAAGTAGGGACAGCTCACGTCGGTCGGGCGGACCAGGAGTTCGATCTCGGTGCAGCCGGCGATGACTCCCTCCGCTCCCTCGCCCACCATCCGATCGATCACGTCCAGATAACGAGACTGGGAAGCGTCGCTGACGACGCCCTGAACCAACTCATTGAATATGACGTTGTGAACCATGGTGCACTCGTCGTCGTCGGGCACCATGACCACCAGGCCCGCCTGCTCGAGGCGCTCACGATAGAAATCCTTCTGCATGGTGTAGCGGGTGCCGAGCAAGGCAACCGTCTTGACCCCCGCGGTGATCACAGCTGCCGCAGTGGTATCGGCCAGGTGCAGAAAGCGCCCCCCGACCGCGGCTTCGATGGTCGGGGCCACCCGGTGCATGGTGTTGGTGCACAGGAGGATCACGTCGGCACCGGCCTCCTGGAGCAATATGGCGTCCGCCGCCAGCATTTCTCCCGCCTCCTCCCAACGCCCTTGCTCTTGCATCGCCTCAATGGCGGCGAAGTTGTAGGAACGGATAATGAGGTCGGCAGAGCTGACTCCGCCCAGGCGGCGGCGCACTTCTCTGTTGATGAGCCGCTCGTATTCGATCGAGGACTCCCAGCTCATGCCTCCCAACAACCCGATGCGCTTCACGGCCCTCCTCTTCTCCCCACGGTCTCGACAATACCGCCACCACGGCTCCGGCCCGCTCCCCGGTAGCCTCTGGGCATGAGCCTGCGGAGCACCGCCCTTCAGGAGCTGGACGGAGGCTCCTTCGACGTTCTGATCGTAGGCGGCGGCATAAACGGCGCCGTCTCGGCGGCAGTCCTGGCCGGGCGAGGCGCCAGGGTGGCGCTCATAGACCGGGGTGATTTCGGCGCCTTCACCAGCCAGGAGTCATCGAACCTGGTCTGGGGTGGCTTCAAGTACCTGGAGAGCTACGAGTTCCTGCTGGTTCGCAAGCTGTGTGTTTCCCGCAATCGACTCATCAAGGCCTACCCCGACAACATCAAGCCGATCGGATTCCTCGCCACCCTCGACCGGACCTCTCCCCATCCACCGTGGTTGGCCGCTCTCGGCTCTCTGGCCTACTGGGCCATCGGCAGCTTCAAGACTCATCGGCCCCGCTTGCTGAGCGCCAGGCGAATCGAATCATTGGAACCCATCGTCGACACGTCCGATGCCCTTGGTGGGGTCGAGTACTTCGATGCCTACCTGCCCGACAACGATTCCCGGTTCGTCTTCAGCTTCATTCGATCGGCCATCGACGTGGGTGCCGCTTCCGCCAACTACGTTGAGCTTGTCGACGCCGAGTGGACCGGTCAAGGCTGGCGAGCCACTCTGCGAGACAACGAGTCCGGCGGCGAATCTTTCACCTGTCGGGCGCGGATAATCATCAACGCCACCGGGCCGTTCGCAGACGACGTCAACGCCACCCTCGGACCCCGCACCAATCATCGGATCGTGTATTCGAAGGGGATTCACCTGGTAGTGCCGCGAGTGACCGAGAATGAGCGGGTCCTGGCCTTCTTCGACGATACCCAGCGACTGTTCTACGTGATTCCGATGGGGCGGCGCTCAGTTATCGGAACAACCGACACGCGGGTCGATCAGCCCCAGACCGGGGTCACCGACGAGGACCGCCAGTTCCTGCTCGCCCAGATCAACGCCCGTCTTGATCTGGACGTCGGCCTCTCCCCCGCCGACGTCATCGCCGAGCGCTCCGGGGTCCGTCCCCTGGTGGTTGCCCGCGCGGACGGGGACCAGGCCGACGTTGATTGGACGAAGCTGTCCCGCAAACATGAGGTGGAGGTCGACGCTGATCGCAGCGTGGTAACCATCTACGGGGGCAAACTGACGGACTGCCTCAACGTCGGCGAGGAGGTGGCGGCCGCTGTGGAGGGCCTCGGAGTACCGCTCGAAGACGATACCGGCAGCTGGTACGGCGAGCCCGCCCGCGCTACCAGGGCCGAGTTCTACCGACAGGCTCGCTTGATGGGTCTTGACGACCTGCGGAGCAAGCCAGACGTCGAGCCTCTGAGCGACCGCTTATGGCGCCGCTACGGACGCCGGGCGTTTCAGATGCTCGATGCCATCCGCCACGACCCGGCCATGGGCGAGGACATCATGAGAAGCGCCGACTATCTGCGGGTCGAACTGCACCTAGCCGCCCGCACCGAAATGGTCACCAAGTTGGAGGATTTCCTTCGCCGCCGCTCGAAGATCACCCAGGTGATACCCGAGGCCGACGTCCGCAGCTCAGAGGGCCTGCGGGAGGTGGCCGAGATCTTGTTCGGCAACCAGGCAGACGAGAAGCTGATCGAATACTTCGGTGATCTGCCCGTCACCGCTTAGCCTGCGACGAATGGACGAACCCGTGATCACCGTCGAAGACGTGCAGGCCGCCGCAACCCGCCTGGCCGGAGTTGCCAGGCGGACACCGGTTCTGACCAGCCGCACTCTCGATGCCCGTGTCGGCGCCAGGGTCTTTCTCAAGGCCGAGTGTTTCCAGCGCACGGGCTCCTTCAAATTCCGGGGTGCCTATAACGCCATCAACAGCCTCTCGACCGACGAGCGCCGGCGAGGGGTTGCTACCTATTCGTCCGGCAATCACGCCCAGGCGATTGCCCTGGCGTCGGCTCTTCACGATGTGCCGGCCACGATCCTCATGCCCAAGGATGCCCCCGCCCTCAAGCTGGCCGCCACCCGTGAGTACGGCGCCGAGGTCGTCACCTACGACCGGTATGGATTGGAGCGAACCTCGCTTGGTGAAGGCCTTGCGGAGGAGAGGGGGATGACGCTGATTCCTCCCTTCGATCACTGGGACATCATTGCCGGCCAGGGCACCGCCGCCCTCGAGCTGTTTGATGAGGTAGGGGACCTGGACCTACTGCTGGTCTGCGTCGGCGGTGGCGGTCTCATCTCGGGCTGTTCGACCGTTGCCAAGGCTCAGCGGGGCCCGGTGACGGTGATCGGAGTGGAGCCCGAAGCGGGCGACGATGCCCGGCGCTCCTTACAGGAAGGCAGGATCGTCACCATCCCCACCCCCCGCACCATCGCCGATGGCCAGCAGACGACTTCGGTAGGTGCCCGCACCTTTGCGGTCATGCAGGAGAGGGTGGATGAGGTGGTGACCGTCAGCGACCCGGAGATCCTGACCGCCATGCGGTTCTTGTTCGAGCGCATGAACGTCGTACTGGAGCCAAGCGGTGCTTCGGCACTCGGCGCCCTGCTGGCCGGCCGGGTCGACGTCTCCGGACTACGGGTCGGGGTCACCCTATCTGGCGGCAATATCGGAGTCGACCGGTTCACCTCGCTGATGGCCGGTTAGGAGACGAGGACCACCGTCATGGCAGGACCGATTGACCTCTAGGCAGAGGTCTCTGCCGAGATGCGCCGCCAGCGATCTGCCAGAGCCTCAGCATCATCAAGCGCAGCTCGGCCCGATCGCCGCATCACCACGGTGCCCCGGTCGTCGACAACCAGCGCTGCCGGCAGTGATCTGATTGAACTCCCGGATAGCTCGACGGCATCTACCTGACTGAGGCGCGGCTCCACCCCGGCCCGCCGCAGGGCTTGCTCCACCGGGCCACACATGGAACATCCCGGTCCGGTCACGAGTGTCACTCCGGCGGGAAGCAGCACCGACCCGGCCAGCGGTCGTCGTTGCCACCAGGCCACTGCCAGCCAGGCCCCGCCACCGATGAGCGCCAGAACAACCACCCGCAATGCCGCCTCTTCCATCAGGACACCGCCCTCTGATAGATGAGGCACCCGACGCATATGCGGGTGGTCGCCGCCAGTAGAGCAAGCGCAAAGACGATCAGCGCCACCCCCCAGCCGGCGGCGGTCCATCCGGTCAGGAACAACCCCGTTGCCAGCGCCAGGAAGGCTGTGCCAAGCAGTTGGGCGAACCGCGGCGGGTTCGCTTCCTCAGTAGCAATCGGCCCATTGAGTCTCGGCCGGATCCAGCGCAAGTATCCCCGGGTGAACAAACCCCACCGGGGCCCACCAAAGCGGGTGGCGGCCAGGATCGCGGCCGCTAGACCGACCAGCGGCCACCACTGGACGACGAAGCCAACCGCCAGCAGAACAGCGACCATCGCCTGGTTGAAGCGGGGCACGTTGACGTCGACAACAGCCGCCGGAGCCGTCATAGCTGCCCCAGGGCGGCGGTCAGGTCCTCTTTGATGTCCTCGACATCCTCCAAACCAACAGAGACCCTCACCACCCCGTCGGTGATACCAGCGGCTGCCCTTGCTTCCGGGCCAATTCGCCGATGAGTGGTGGTAGCCGGATGGGTTATCAACGACTTCGAGTCACCAAGATTGTTTGAGATATCGATGATCCGGGTGCCATTCAGCACCCGGAAGGCCCCGTCCTTGCCACCGGCCACCTCGAACGTGACCACCGTGCCTCCCCCGTCCATCTGCTCCTTGGCCAGGGCAGCCTGTGGGTGTGAGGGCAGCCCCGGGTACCAGACCCGCGAGACGGCCGACTCGGCCTCTAGGAACGTCGCTACCTCGAGGGCGGAGGCGGTCTGGTGTCTGACCCGGAGGGTCAGAGTCTCCAGGCTCTTGACCAGCACCCAGGCGTTGAACGGACTGAGGGTCGGGCCGGTATGGCGCATGAACGGCTTCAGCCGCTCTTCAACGTACTCCCCACTACCAAGAATCGCTCCCCCCATGGTTCGACCCTGGCCATCGATGTGCTTGGTCGTGGAATAGACAACAACGTCGGCTCCGAGGTCGAGCGGTTTCTGCAGGATGGGGGTGGCAAACACGTTGTCTACCACCACAGTGGCGCCTGCCGCATGGGCCAGGCCGGACACGGATGCCACATCGACCAGGGCTTGCATTGGATTGGACGGCGTCTCAAAGAACACCACCGATGCCGGGGTAGCGAGCGCTTGCTCCCACTCGTCGAGCGATCCGCCGTTGACGAAGTCGGTGTTGATCCCCCATCGCGGCAACAACTCATCCAGAATCACGAAGCAGGAGCCAAACAACTCTCGCGAAGCCACCACCCGATCCCCTTTCTCCAGCAGGGCCGCCAGCGACCAGAAGACCGCAGCCATACCCGACGCGGTTGACCACACTGCCTCGGCGCCCTCCAGCAGTCTCAGGCGTTCCTCGAACATGGTGACCGTGGGGTTGCCGTACCTCGAATAGAGGTAGTGGTCGGTTTCCCCGACAAACGAGGCCTCCGCCTGCTCGGCCGACTCATATACATAACCGGAAGTCAGAAACAGCGCCTCGGCGGTTTCGTCGAATCCGGAACGGGTCTGGCCACCCCGCACCAGGTTGGTTTCCTGCCTCATCTCGGACTCCTCTGCCTTTGATCTGAGCCCGGGCGGCGATCGGCCGGGCGTTCAAGTGTTGCGACGAACTGGAGGTGGCTCTCTAGGTGGTGTTCGTCTGGTCAGGAGTGCGAGGCACAGGCGCCGGCACCCGGGTGGACCACCCGAGAGCATTCACAGCGACACATATGCCTGTAAGTCATGGTGGCGGGAACTTACTGCCCGGGCGCCGGGATGTCAATGTCCCTCCATTGACGAGCCGGACACGGCTACGATGTCTCACCAACGAAGCGTTTATCACGAGCGGTGGAGGGACAGGCCCTGCGAAACCGCGGCAACCGGCTTCGGTACGGTGCCAATGCCTGATCGATGAGCTGCCGGCGAGCGGTCCGTTCCGCTCGAGGCGCTCCGTGAGCGTTTCGAGAGACGGAGACGAGACATGCACGATTGCGACGGCACCCGATGAGTTCCTACCTAAACGCCATCAACAGCGGGCGGGTGATGATCCTGGATGGCGCCACCGGAACCTCGCTGCAGACTTTCGCACTCACTGCCGACGACTTCGGCGGTTCGGCCTTTGAAGGCTGCAACGAGTTGCTCAACGTCCACCGCCCCGACGTAGTGGCCGATATCCATCGTTCCTTCTTCGCGGTCGGAGTTGACACCACCGAGACCAACACCTTTGGAGCGTTCTCGGTCCCGCTGGCCGAGTACGGCATCGCCGACCGGGCCTATGAGCTGGCGGCGGCGGCCACCGACATCGCTCGCCGGGTCACCGACGAGTTCATCGCCGGTGACGGCCGCACCCGCTGGGTGGCCGGCTCGATGGGCCCCGGGACCAAGTTCGCCTCGCTTGGCCAGATCCGTTACGCCGATTTGCGGGATGGATATGAGATCGAGGCCGCCGGTCTGATCGACGCCGGAGCCGACCTGTTACTGATCGAGACTCAATTCGACTTGCTGGGTGCCAGGGCTGCCATCAACGGCGCCAGACGGGCAATGAGGACGGCCGGCCGTGAGGTCCCCCTCCAGGTGCAGGTCACAATTGAGCTGACCGGTCGCATGCTCCCCGGCACCGAAATCGCGGCGGCGGTCACCGCGCTTGACGCGCTGGGCCCCGACGTCATCGGAATCAATTGCGCTACCGGACCACAGGAGATGTACGAGCCCCTGCGGTACCTCTCGCAGAGCTCCCGGGTGCCGATCTCGGTGATCCCCAATGCCGGGCTGCCGCAAGTTGTCGACGGCGAGATGGCCTACGACCTCGCCTCTGAGGCCCTGGCCGACCACCTGGAAGCCTTCATCACCCAGTATGGAGTTCAAGTGGTCGGTGGCTGTTGTGGCACCACCCCCGACCACCTGCGGGCAGTAGTCGATCGATGTCGCCCCCTCATCCCCTCGGCCCGCCAGCCAAATCTCGCCCCCGCCGCCACCTCCACATACTCTGCGGTCCCATTCCAACAGGACACGTCCTTTCTCATCATCGGAGAGCGCACAAACGCCAACGGCTCCAAAGCCTTCCGGGACGCTCTCTTGGCCGAAGACGTCGAATCTTGCCTCGCCATCGCCGCCGACCAGGTGGCCGAATCTGCCCACCTGCTCGACCTGTGCGTTGACTACGTGGGGCGGGATGGGGTCAAGGACATGCAACTGCTTGGCGGCCGATTCGCCACCGAAGTCACCGCTCCGGTCGTGCTCGACTCAACCGAATCCGAAGTGATGGAGGCAGGACTCGAGTTGATCGGTGGCCGGAGTGTCCTCAACTCGGCCAATCTGGAAGAAGGTGATGCCCCTGGCTCTCGCCTCGATCGGGTCATGCGGCTGGCCGGGGAACACGGGGCGGCAGTCATCTGCCTGCTGATCGACGAGAAGGGACAGGCCCGAACACTCGACTGGAAATTGGAGATAGCCCATCGAATTCAAGCGCTGGCGGTCGACCGGTATGGGCTGGAGCCCTCCGACCTGATATTCGACCCGCTGACCTTCCCGCTCAGCACCGGCGATGACGACCTGCGCCGGGACGCGATCGAGACCCTGACCGCCGTCTCCCGCATCAAGGAGGAATTGCCGGGTGTGTCCACCGTCCTCGGCGTGTCCAACGTTTCCTTTGGCCTGTCTCCGGCGACCCGCCGGGTCCTCAACTCGGTCTTTCTCCACGAAGCGGTCGAGGCCGGACTCGACGCCGCCATCATCCATGCCGGCAAACTGCTCCCTCTCAATCGGATCCCCGATGATCAGCGCCGGGTATGCCTCGACCTCATCTACGACCGGCGACGGGAGGGGTACGACCCTCTGGAGTCCTTGCTGGAGATTTTCGCCGACGCAGTCGAGGAGTCTGTCGAAGTCGAGGACCGCAGCGGATGGACGCTGGAGCAGCGACTACAAGAGCGCATCGTCGACGGGGGCCGCTCCGGACTCGAGCAAGAGCTGATAGAAGCTCTGGAGGGTGGCCTGGCCCCGCTCCAGATCATCAACGAGATTCTGCTTGAGGGGATGAAGACGGTCGGCGAGTTGTTCGCCTCCGGCGAAATGCAGCTCCCTTTCGTATTGCGCTCGGCCGAGACGATGAAGGCGGCCGTGGCCTACCTCGAACCTCTCATGGAGAAGGATGAGGGGATCAACCGGGGCTCGATTGTGCTGGCAACCGTTCGGGGAGACGTTCACGACATCGGAAAGAACCTCGTTGACATCATCCTCACCAACAACGGGTTCAAAGTTCACAACCTTGGCATCAAGGTGGAGATCGACGACATGGTGCGCACGTTTCAGGAGGTCGGGGCCGACGCGATCGGAATGAGTGGTCTCCTGGTCAAGAGCACGCTGATCATGCGCGACAACCTGGATGAGCTGAGCCGACGGGACCTTGACCACGTGCCGGTCTTGCTGGGCGGCGCCGCCCTGACTCGTGCCTACGTTGAGGACCAGTTGCAGGATGGCTACGGCGGCAACCTCTACTACGGCAAGGACGCCTTCGCCGGGCTCGACGCAATGCAGTACATCGCAGGCGGCGAGGAGGGCCCGACCCCGGAAAGGCTGCGCGGTCGTCGGCTCCCAGCCCGAACCGGCTCACCGATCGCCGACCCCGGGATCAGCCTGCCCGCCCGGTCTCCGTCGGTTGTCGACGACAACCCGATCTATCAGCCTCCCTTCCTTGGCAGCAGGGTGGTCAGGGGCATTTCGATCGACGAGGTCGCCGCCTACCTCAACGAGACAGCCCTCTTCCGAAATCAGTGGCAGTTCCGGCCGGAGCCGGGCGAAGCCGATGACGACTTCAAGGAGCGACTCCAGTCGGCTCTGCGGGAACAGCTGGCGACAGCCAGAACCGAGGACCTGCTGGTTCCCGAACTGGTCTATGGGTACTTCCCGGCTAACTCGGAAGGCGACGACCTCGTGATCTGGGACGACGAAACGCGCACGTCGGAACGCACCCGGTTCTCGTTTCCTCGCCAGCGCCAGGATCCCTTCTTGTGCATTGCGGACTTCTTCCGACCGTCCGATGCGGCCGTCGACTATGCCGCTTTTCACATCGTTTCGGTTGGGCCGCACGTCTCCGAGCGCACTGCCGAGCTCTTTGGGGCCGATCGTTACACCGACTACCTGATGTTGCACGGATTGGGTGTCGAGATGGCCGAAGCTCTCGCCGAGTACTGGCATTGGCGAATTCGCACCGAATGGGGCTTCGCCGACCAGGACGGTCCATCTCTCGGCGGTCTCTTCAAGCAGAAGTACCGGGGAGGGCGCTACTCGTGGGGCTACCCGGCCTGCCCGGACCTCGAGGACAACGAGACGGTGGCCGAATTGCTGGGCGCCGACCGGATCGGGATAGTGGTTGGCGAAGAGACGGGCTACCAGTATCAACCCGAGCAGTCCACCTCGGCCCTTATCTGCCATCACCCCCAGGCCAAGTACTTCGTGGCCAGGAAGCCCCGGGAAATCAGATCCGAGGCCGACCAGGGGGGCGATGCTCCCTAGCCGGTCCCCGTCCGAGCTCATGCCACGGGCCGCCGCCGTGGGAACCGTGTGGGACGCCTCAGCGTCCCACCCTTGAGACAATCAAGGATCGCACTCATGCTCCACAACCCGGCTCAGGACCCGGTTCGCAACCCGACGGTCTACCGCCGCGCGGCCGTCGTACTGGCCGTGGCCATGGCCTTGGTGGCGGCCGCCTGTGGCGGTGATGACTCCTCTGACACAACGACTTCCACTACCCGGGCTCCATCGAGCACGACGACGGTGGCGACCGTTCGATCCAGCACCACCACTACCGTCGAGGTCACCACCACGACCGCCCCGCCAACCGAATCCACCACAACGACGCTCCCGGGCGATCCGCTCGACTTTGGCCCGGGGGCCGGTGACGTGCTGGGAGTGGTCGCCATTGCCTACGACGACGTGCTCAACTTGCGGGCCGGTCCAGGGACCGATTTCGAAGTTCTCAAGAAGATGGCCCCGCGCAGCGATCGGGTGATTGCCAACGGACGGACCCGGGCGCTGCCCAATTCGATCTGGTACGAAGTCACCTACGCCGCAGTCACCGGCTGGGCCAGCAGCACCTACCTGGCCTACCTGGGAGGGACCGACGACATCACGGCGTCGATCGTCGAGGGCCTCGGTGAAGTTCCAACCGCCGAGACCATGGTCGACCTCGGACTGATCGTGGCCGAGACGTTCCCGGCCACCGAGCGTCCCCTGCGAGTCCGCATGTCGGGGGCACCGAGTGTCGGAGACCTGGGAGAGGTTATCTACGACGTGGTCGGGTTCGCCGATGACTCGGTGCGAGGGTTGCGCCTCCATGTCTTCGGCCAACCGACCGAGAGTGGGGGCGGTTTCTCGTTGATGGCCGTCGAGGCCACCTCTTTGTGCGGCCGCGGTGTCACCGGCGACGGCTTCTGTATCTGAGCTCAGCCTCTAGGGGACCTGGAAGTCCCATTGGTTGGCAACGATCGGTAGCACCTCATCGGCCAATCGATACCCGCCGTTCCAGGTGAAGTGGGCACCGTCGGCGTACCGCATGTGGCGACCATCCAGGTAGGCGTTGTACCGGCCGGTCTCGTCCTTGAACAGGTCAAAGCTCGAGACGTAGGTAGCCCGGGGGCGCTCGTCGGCTTCCGCTTCATAGACGGCGTTCATCATCACGACGTTGGCAGTGAATCTCTCCGACTCCATGATGGGCAGGCCGACCCAGTACACCCGGTCGACCGATTCCAGCAGGGTGTCCATCATCTCGGCCACCCTGATGGCATACAGGTCGATCCATGCCTCGGTTCCGATCTCGAAGATCTCTCCGCTCAGGGCCACATCCTGGGCGTCATTGCCACCGAAGATTGCCACCACCGCATCCGGCTTCAGTTCGGGAAGCTCGCTCGACAAGTAGGCCGGCCAGTCGAAGTAATCCGGCCGGCTGAGCCCGGAGATGAACTGAAAGTCGACCGTCGCGTCCACCACTCCGGTGTCGGTGCTGCGGTTGACAAGAGCCGGCCCAAACAGCTCGGCAAACGAGTCGCCGATGATCAACAAGTCCAGGGGGCTGGCCGCATTAACGGCTCGCAGCCGGGGCAGCGTTGTTGTCGTACTCGTGGCGGCACTCCCCGAACCCACTACGGTCGTGGTTGTTGTCGAGGTCGGTGCCACGGTGGTGGTATCGCGGCGGGGCACCCCCCGGCCGAGAGCAGAGTCGATCGCATCCCGGGGTGTGTCGATGCGCAAGAAGCTGCTCACGGAGGCCAGCGGCTCGGCCAGGGCCAGAGCCACGCTCCGAGCGGTACCCAGTTCCCGGCGCTCGGCGGTCCGCACAAGTGCCTGGGCGTTGAGCAGGGCACCCCCCAGCAGAGCAACCAGCATGACGATGAGGACATGCCCGGCCGGCAACGGCCGGATGGTGACCTGATTGGGGGGAACTGATCGCGTAGCCATCAGAATTGGAAGTAGATGAAGGCAGCTACGCCCTCGTTGGCGAGAGCGTCGATGGCAAGTAGTCCGGCCGCCAGAACTGCGCCTTGGGGAACCGGTCCCAGTTGAGAGAATCCGGCCAGCGTCCGATCGACTGCCGGTCTGGTGACGTACTGAGCTCCGATCCCTACGGCGATGGCGAGCAGAATTGGGACGGTGATGGCGTCCACTCCCCCGCCCCACTCGGTGAAGAGGCGGCTGATCATCTCCCAGGCGTTGGCCATCGAGGGGGCCCGGAAGAAGATCCAGGCGAAACTAACCAGATGGAAGGTCGCCAGCCTCGCCAGACCCCGGGAGGTGGGGGTGGCCAGACTCGGAGCAGTCCCGCGCTCCTCCCGGCGCCGTTCCCACACCAGCCAGAGCCCATGCAGCCCGCCCCAAATCACAAATCGCCACGCAGCCCCGTGCCATAGCCCCCCGAGCAGCATTGTGAGCATCAGATTGCGCCTGGTGAGGAGGGCGCCACCCCGGCTTCCGCCAAGCGGAATGTACAGATAGTCCCGCAGCCAGCGAGACAGGGTCATATGCCAGCGGCGCCAGAAATCCTGGATACTGACGGCCGTGTAAGGGGCGTTGAAGTTGTCCGGGAATCGGAAACCGAGCAGCAGAGCCACCCCGATGGCGATGTCCGAATAGGCGCTGAAGTCGGCATAGATCTGCACGGAGTACGCATAGATCGCCACCAAGATCTCGAGGCTCCCATACTGACCGGGGGAGGCGAACACCGCATCGGCCAGGTTGGCGGCCAGAAAATCGGCTATCACCACCTTCTTGGCCAAGCCGATGGTGATGAGATAAAAGGCGCGAGAGGCATCGATCCGGCGAGGGTCACGGCGGCCCCGGAACTGTGGAAGCAGTTCGGTCCCGCGCACGATCGGACCGGCGACCAGTTGGGGAAAGAAGGCCAGGTAGACGGCGAAATCGAGCGGTGGTGCGGGTTCCAGCTTGCGCCGGAAGATGTCTATCACATAGCTGAGGGCCTGGAAGGTGAAGAAGGAAATGCCGACCGGGAGAGTTATCTGTAAGAGCGGCAGCGAGGTGCCGGCCCCCATCGTCTCCAACAGCGAGTTGACCGACTCGATGAAGAACCCGTAGTACTTGAAGTACCCGAGCAGACCCAGGTTGACCGCCACTGCACCGGCCACGAACGCCCGCCGTTGCGATTGTTCTTCCGCCCGGTGAATCCGGACCGCGAAGAACTGATTGGCAAGCGACGAGACGATCAGCAGGCCTACGAACCGCCAGTTCCAGAAGCCGTAGAAGAAGTAGCTGGCGGCCAGCATGAACCAGCGCCAGTGGCGGGGAAACGGCATCAGGAACCAGTTGCCGAGAAACACGACGACGAAGAAGACGGCGAAGGTGATAGTGGGAAACAGCATGGTGGAGGGTCGCCACGTTAATGGTGCCGTGAGCAAGTGCTGGTTGTGTCAGACCCAACCGTTATCTTGTCGGTCGTGGAGATCCCGGTAGAAGTCAAGAGAAGCACCCGCAGGCGCAAGACGGTCGAGGCTCGTTTAGTGGACGGAACCCTGCGGGTGGCAATCCCGGCCACCATGACCAAGGCCGAGGAGGCGCATTGGGTGGAGGTCATGCGGCGCCGGATCGACAGGCGATCCCGCAGCGACGAGATCGACCTGACCGCCAGGGCCGGTCGCCTGGCCAAGCGCTTCGGGCTGCCCGAGCCGTCTGCCATCACCTGGTCCCATCGGCAGGCGACCCGCTGGGGCTCCTGCAGCGTCGACACCGGCCGCGTTCGCCTATCCGACCGGCTGGCCGGGTTCCCCGATTGGGTGATCGACTACGTGATCATCCACGAGCTGGCCCACCTGCTGGAGGCCGGCCACACTGCCCGGTTCTGGGAGATCGTGAATCGGTACCCTCTGGCGGAGCGGGCTCGCGGCTACCTGCTGGCCAGGGCTGAGGCGGGCGATTGATCCATCCGGTTAGTGCAACCGGCGTAGACCTCGGAGTTGAGCCTCTTACATCGCACGCTTTCCACCAGCAGGGCGGCGACCAGTGCTGAGGCGACCAGCAAGATCACCGTCTGTGCTGCCAACCCGCCGCCTACCAGCGCAATGCCAATCACCAGGCCTGCGGCGACGAATCTTTCTACCGGCACCTTCTTGGCAATTCGGTAGGCGGCCGCTACGAAGGCGAGCAAAACCAGGACGATGCCGGCTGCCATCACCCATCGCCCATAGGACGTGAGGTTGTCGGCAGGATGGGCGGCAATCTCCTCGAGGGCGACACTGAACGGCACAATGCGACCAATGAGCGGAAGGTGCAGCATCGTGTACGTGTCGCGAGCGAACGCCCCTTGCGGGATGCCCTGAAGGGAACGAAATCGGGCCTCCACTTTGGCGGCTACCCAGTCGAGATAGGACCACCAGAGAGCGGCGACGGCCACGAAGGAGGCCACCAGCGTCATCCCGAGGGAGGTTGTGATCTCGGCCCTGGTCAGACCGACCCCGATCGCTATCACGGTCTCCCCGAGCGCCACGATGACCAGCAGCCCGTAGCGCTCGGCGAAGTGGCCGGCGTTCATGTGCCAGCCAACTCTGTCAGCCGCCCGGGTAGCCGCGAAATCAATTGCATGCGACAGAAGCCACACCCAGGGGCGGATGCCCGAACTCAGAGAGCCCCCGGCCGGCGGTCATGGTGCGCTGAGAATTACGTCAACGACCACCTGATCTATTGAACGCAGAACTCGTTGCCCTCGGGGTCGCCAAGCACCACCCAGTACTCCCCCCGTTGCTCGACCGGCCCCACAATGGTCGCACCCACCGCCACCAGGTTGTTCACCGCCTCGTCGACGCGCGCTTTGCGCTCGTCGGGTGATGAGCCGGGTCCTCCTCCCACATTCACGTCCAGATGGACGCGATTCTTGGCGGTCTTGCCCTCCGGCACTCGCTGGAAGAAGATCCGCGGCCGATCCCCGTCCGGATCCACGAGCGCCCGGGCGTCGTTCCAATTCTCGGCCGGGATCCCCATCGCGGTGGCCCAATCGTCCCATGACTCGTAACCGTCGGGCGGCGGTTGGATGATGTAGCCAAGGGCCTCCGACCAGAACTCCGCCAGCCGGGCCGGATCGTTGGCATCGAAGGTGACCTGGAAGTCGCGGCTCATCAAGGAATCCTAGAGTCACCCCATGCGACGTGCCCTCAGCTGGATATTCACCATCCCGTTTCTCATCGCCTTTGCGCTCACCCTGCTGATCTTTGACGTGCTCGGCCGGCTGGTTCGGCCCTTCAGCTTGCGAGGTTTCGAGTACGTGATGGCCGGCTTGCAGCGAACCCTCATGAACACGTTCCGGATCTGTGGCACTCGCATCCAGGTGGAGCGGTCCCCCGCCATCGCGGCCCGTACCGGTTACGCCATCATCTCCAACCACCAGAGCATGTTCGACATTGTGCTCATCGGTGGACTGCTCTTCACCAACTTCCCCAAATACGTCGCCAAGAAAGAACTGGGCCGGTGGTTTCCCAGCATCTCGCTCAATTTGCGTTGGGGAGGCAATGCCATCATCGACCGCAAGGACCGCAATCAAGCCGTCGCCGCGATCAACGAGATGGCGACCACGGCCCAGCAGCGCAACGTCAGCATCGTCATCTTTCCAGAAGGCACCCGCAGCCGGAACGGAGAGCTTCAGAAGTTCATGCGGACCGGCAGTCGCGCCCTGCTTGAGGCCGCCAACGAGTTACCGGTTGTGCCGGTGGCGGTGGACGGAGCCTGGAAGCTCCTCCTCCACAACCTCAAGCCGGTTCCCTTCGGGACCACCGTCAAGATCCGGTTCGGGGAGCCAATCCCCCGCACCTCCGGCGACGCGGCCGAGGTGGCGGTGCGCGCCGAGGAATGGATTAGAGGAACTCTCGACATGTGGCAGGCACCCGAAGCCGGCTGATGCCGGCTACTCGTCGAGAAAACCGTCCAGCTGCAGGTCGGCGTCTGCGACGTAGCTGTATTCGGCCAGGTCGGTGACACCGGCCTCTGCCAGCACCTCGTCATCGAGGTAGAAGTTGCCTGTCGCCTCCCGGCTGGGCCTGCTCATGATCTCGTAGGCCGCATCGGCCACGATCTCTGGCTTTCGAGAGCGACGCATGGCCTCCTCTCCGCCCAGCAGGTTCTGCACGGCGGCAGTCGCAATCAGGGTGCGAGGCCACAGACTGTTGACGGCAATCCCGGCGGGAGCGAACTCGGCGGACATCCCCAGGGTGCACATGCTCATGCCGTACTTGGCGATCGTATACCCGAGGGTGTTCTGGAACCACTTCGGGTCCAGATTGAGCGGAGGGCTCAAATTCAGGATGTGGGGGTTCTCCGCCTCTCTGAGAAAGGGCAGGCAGGACCGCGAAACCAGATAGGTGCCCCTGGTGTTTATGTTCTGCATCAGATCGAAGACCTTCATGGGCAGGTGCCCGGTGTTAGAGAGATTGATGGCTGAGGCATTGTTGACGCAGAGATCGATGCCTCCGAAGCGGTCGACGGCTTGCTCGACGGCGTTTTCGACATGGTGGTCAAATCTGATGTCTCCGACGATCGGAAGCGCGGCCCCGCCGGCCTCTTCGATCTCGGCCGCGGCCGTGTACACCGTCCCCGGCAGTTGGGGGTGGGGCTCCGCCGTTTTGGCGATCAGTGCTACGTTGGCGCCATCGGCGGCAACCCGTTTGGCGATCGCCAGGCCTATCCCTCTGCTGGCTCCGGAGATGAACATTGTCTTGCCGGTCAATCCAGCCATTGCCACCCTCCGAGTAGTTCCCACGGGCCTGCCGGGCTGAGCCTACGGTGAACGCAAGGCGTCAACGGACCGGAACCCGACCGGGCCGGCGATAACATCTCAGCGGCAAAGGAGAGGTATGACAGAGACAGACGATGTTTGACGATCCAGTCGTCCAGCTGGCGGGCATCGTTGTACTGGCCGTCGCGGCCCAGTGGATGGCCGCCAGACTGAAGATCCCGTCGATACTTCTCTTGCTCCTGACCGGATTCATGGTCGGGCCGGTGTTCGACGTATTGGATCCCGATGCGCTCTTCGGGGAGTTACTTGCCCCGGCGGTAGCTCTCGGGGTCGGTCTCATACTGTTTGAGGGCGGCATGAGTCTCAGGCTGAGGGAGATGGCCGGCCAGCAGCGGGTTCTGTGGCTGCTCGTCACGGTCGGGGTTCTGGTCACCTGGGTCATCGGTGCTCTAACCGTGATCGCGTTCACCGACCTGCCGCTGGGCATCGCGATCATGATCGGCTCGATCCTTGTTGTCTCCGGTCCCACCGTGGTCGGGCCGCTCCTCACCCAGGTGCGCCCCAGCCGCAACGTGGCCTCGATTCTCAAGTGGGAGAGCATCTTCATCGACCCACTGGGAGCTCTGGTGGCCGTCCTCACCTTCGAAGTCGTGCTGGTCGACCGGGTACTTGACCCCAACATCGGTGAGGTGGTGCGGGAGGTTATTGAATTTATCCTCGCAGGCGGTCTGGTGGGTATTGGCATCGGGATCCTCGGAATCGTGGCACTCCGTCGCCACTGGGTACCCGAGCACCTCCTCTCATTGTTCGGCATTAGCCTGGCGCTGCTGGCTTTCATCGTGGCCGGCGAAATCGCAGCCGAATCGGGCCTACTGGCCACCACCATCCTCGGCCTGGTACTGGCCAACCACCGCCCGATCAGAACTGAACAGATCGTCCGTTTCTCTGAGATCATTCGGGTCCTGTTAATCGGGGTCCTTTTCATAATTCTGAGTGCTCGGCTCGACCTCGAGCAGATGCAGCTGGATCTGACAGCCGCGGTTGCCCTGGTATTGGTCCTTGTGCTGGTCGCCCGTCCTGTGGCCGTCTTGCTTGCCACCTGGCGATCGTCCCTCGAAGGACGAGAGAAAGCCCTTCTGGCCGCGGTCGCTCCCCGGGGCATCGTGGCGGCGTCAATCGCTTCTGTCTTCGCTCTTGAACTCCAGGCTGAGGGGGTCGCTGGCGCCGACCAGATCACTCCGCTGGTTTTCGCAGTGATCGTCGGGACGGTCGTCATCTACGGCCTCGGCATGGCACCGCTGGCTCGCAGGCTGGGGCTCGCTCAGCGCCACCAGGAAGGAGCGCTGATCCTGGGGGCGGGACCGGTGGAGCGGGCCATCGCCGGCGCCCTGTCCGAGGCCGGAGTGACCCTGGTGATGGCAACCACCAACCGGCGGGACCACTACCAGGCTCGGATGGAGGACCTGCGCTCCTTCTATGGCAACGTGCTGGACCGCGATGTCGAGCTCGATCTCGACCTGGCCGGAATCGGCCGCCTCATCGCGCTCACCCCCAACGACGACGTCAACACTCTGGCGTCGTCTCACTACGCCGAGCTCTTTGGCGGCGCCTACGTCTATCAGTTGCATCCCGCCAAACTCCCGGCCGGGATCGGGTCCAACCCCGCCGCCGATCTGGGCGGCCGTTTCCTGTTCGGTTCTGCCTGGGACTATCAGGGCCTGTTGACGGCCCTCGAGGCCGGCGGACAGGTCAGACGCACGACCCTCAGCGATGAGTACCGGCTGGATGATTATCAGGATTCGGATGATCAGGCAGTTCCACTCTTCATCGTCAGGAGTGGTGGTCGCCTCTCCATCGTGCTCAGTGGCTCCGACGATCCTCTGGCGGGGGCCGGCGCCGGGGACACCATCGTCTCTTTGGTTCCCGGTCAGGACGCTGTAACACTCGACGCGGGGGCCGACCTCGTCCCGGGACAGGACTAGCGTCGCGAGATGCCCACATTGGAGATCGTCGACCTGGCCGGGCCCGTTCACTATGCCGACTATGGCGGCGATGGTCCCCCGCTGTTGATGGTCCACGGTCTGGGCGGATCCCACCTCAACTGGTTGCACGTTGCCCACCGGCTGGCCGCCGAGCATCACGTGGTCGCCATCGACCTGGCCGGCTTCGGGCTGACCCCTCTGGCCGGCCGCAAAGCGACGGTTCAGGCCAACCGGAAGCTGCTCGACGATTTCATCGCCAACCTCTTCCCCGGCCAGGCCGTGACCCTGGTCGGCAACTCGATGGGAGGCCTAATTTCCATCATGCAGGCGGCTGAAGCCCCCGACTCAGTGGCCGCGATGGTCCTGGTCAATCCGGCTCTACCGATGGCCGACACTGCTTCAGTCAATCCATTCACGCTGCAGCGGCTGTTCGTCCCCCTCCTCCCCGGCGTTGGCGAGGCGGCCCTGGGGTTCTACTACTCGCGGGTCACACCCGAACGGCAGCTCGATCAGACGCTGGCCGCAGTCACAGTTGACCCGGCCAGGGTGCCGCCCGAGGGTCGAGAAGCCAATCTGGAGATGATCCGCCTCCGCCAGCAGATGCACTGGGCGGTCCCCTCGTTCCTGCAGGCATCCCGCTCCATCGCGGGGGTGCTCCTGCGCCGCAATCGCTTCCGAAGGCTGTTGAAGGACATTGCCTGTCCCGTGATGCTGGTTCACGGAGAGGCAGACACCATCGTGTCACCTGCCTCGGCCAGGTGGGCGATCGCCCAGCGCCCCGACTGGAGGCTGGCGATGCTTCCCGATGTCGGACACGTGCCGCAGTTGGAGACGCCGGATCTATTCGTCGAGCTGGTCGAGGGCTTTCTCGCCAGCATCGGCCCCTGAGCTAGTTACTCAGCCGGCCTCTGCCAGGTAAGCCAGCAGCGCTCGCATGTCATCAGGTGAAGGGTCATAAGCGGGCATTGGAATCTCCCAATCGACCCGGAGGTTGGCCTCCGGGTCGAGCAGCGCGGTGCGTAGGTAATCCACATTGATGACGACTATCCGACCGTCGGTCAGCGTCGCCTCGCGGCCGATCAGCCCAACCATCGGCGGACCGAGGCCCTCCACCCCTTCACCCCTCTCTCCATGACAGCTGATACACCCCAGGGCCCGGGTTACCTCCAGGCCCGCCTGGGCATCGGGCGACAGTGAAGGGTCTACACCGGAATCTCCCCGGCACCCCGCCAACGCCATCGCGGCCAGCAACAGCCCGGCCACCACGACCCGCTCAGTCGTGGAGGCAAGAGACATCAGCTGACCGTACGGCGATAGACCCGGACCGCCAGCGGAACAAACACTGCCAGCAGAAGGGCCGACCAGAAGAGTGAAAGAGCCACCCGGCCACCCACGGTGTGGCCGGCCAGCAGGGCGCCCTCCCCCAAGATCAATCCCCGCAATGCGTCCACCGTCACGGTCACCGGTTGGTTTTCGGCGAACCCTCGCAGCCAATCCGGCATCGTCTGGACCGGCACGAAGACCGAGCTGGCGAATACCAGAGGAAAGACCGGCAAGAAGACGGCCGTCTGGGCTGCTTCGGGGTTCTTCACCAGCAACCCGATCGTTGCCATGATCCAAGAAAAGGCGAACGAGAACAGCATCGCCACGGCCAGGCCGGCAATGAGGCCGGCAAAGCTTGTCTGGTACCTGAATCCGATCAGGACGCCGACCACCAACATCAGCGAGATAACAAAACCGTTGCGGATCAAATCCGAGAACGCCCGTCCGGCCAACACCGCCGAACGAGCCATCGGCAAGGACCGGAAGCGATCGATCACTCCCTTTGAGAGATCCTCAGTCAGGCCAAGAGCAGTCTGGCCGGCGCCGAACACGGCGGACTGCACCAGCAGCCCCGGAATCAGCCAGTTCACATATTTCCCACCGGCCACCGGCGGCAGTGTGACGCCGATCGCTCCCCCGAACACGTAGGTGAACAGCAGCAGAAACATGATCGGCTGGATCGTGGACAGGATTATCAGCTGTGGAAGGCGCAAGTTGCGAAGAATGTTGCGCCTGGTGATCACCAGGATGTCCTTGACTGTTTGCGGCAGAGTGGCGGCCACCCGGCCCGGCTTAGTCGGAGCTGTTGTCGTGGTCATGACGTCCTCCCGCGGCGTCGTCCCCGCCGTCCGTTCGTTTTCGGTTCGTCTTCTTCCCGCTCAGCACGGCGGCCGGTCAATGTGAGAAAGACGTCATCGAGACTGGGCTTGTGGAGAGCGATGTCATTGAGTGCGATGGATGCCGAGTCCAGAACCCGCACTACCTCCGTGAGCGTGGCAGCTCCGTTGACGGCTGGAAACGTTATCTCACGGGTCAACTCGTGCACCGACGGCTCAGCGCCGCATATAGCCCGCAGCGCGTCAATCGTCTCGCCCTGCTGATCCTCGGCCACACTCAACTCGATCACCGAGCCGCCCAGCTTGTCCTTCAGGTCGTCCGACGTGCCTTGTGAGATCAACCGTCCCTCGTCGATGACGGCAATCCGATCGGCCAGCTGGTCGGCCTCGTCCATGTACTGGGTGGTCAGCAGCACAGTCGTACCGCCATCAACCAGATCGGCAATTAGCTCCCACACATCAATTCGGCTGCGAGGATCGATCCCGGTGGTCGGCTCGTCGAGAAACAGCACTTCAGGCCGGCCAACCAGCGAGGCGGCCAGGTCGAGGCGCCGTTGCATGCCGCCTGAATAGGTCTTCACTTGCCGGTCCGCCGCCTCGTCCAGTCGGATTCGCTCCAGGACCTCAGCAGCCCTCTGCTTGGAGTCGGCGATCGAGAGACCGTACAGGCGCCCGACCATTTCCACATTCTCACGACCCGTCAGGTACTCGTCCACGGCCGCGAACTGGCCGGCCAGGCCGATCTTGGTCCTGGCCCGTTTTGGATCTGCCAGCACGTCGACCCCGGCTACCTTTGCCCGGCCCGAATCCGGGCGCAACAAGGTGGTCAGTACGCGGATCAGAGTCGTCTTGCCGGCACCGTTCGGGCCCAGCAGTCCATAGATGATGCCGGCCTCGAATTGGAGGGTGACGTCGTCGAGTGCTGTGACGGTTTCACCGAAGGTTTTCGTAATGCCTTCGACGCGAACAATTGGATCTGACATGGAGGAGCCCTTCAGTGGGAGACGCAGGTTAGGCAGACAGTCCCGGCAACCCGCCGATCCTCACGGGCAACGTCTAGTCGCCCCCGGCCAGGCCGAGGGGATCCCTCCACTCCGGGAAGTCGGGCGCCGTTTCCTCCAGGCTGCGCAGATAGGCGGTGATGGCATCGATCTGTTCGAGGGTCAGCGATCCTCCGAAGTCGAGCGAGAAAGCACTCATCTCCGTTCCGGGGACCCCAACCGCCATCAAAGCAGCGGTTTGCTCGTCGGTAGACACGGTCAGGAACTGCTGGGAGTTGAGGGCGGGGGCCGTCCCCCCGTTTCCTTCAATCCCGTGGCAGGCCACGCAATTGGAGCCGAACAGGTCGGCTCCCTGCGCAGCCAGAAATCCGGCCTGAGCTTCCCGATCGGCCTCCCGGTTGGATGGCTCGAAGAAGCGATACACCGGGAAGATTAGAGCCATCGCGAGGATGATCCCCACCCCCCAGGCCATCCACTTGTTCGTCGAGCGCTCGAGTTCCTCGTCGAAGACACGCTCAGGCATGGTCACCTCCACAGCGGGGCCCGAGGGGCGGCTCGTCGATCGTGTCGGTACCGGGCGGCGCCCCGTTGACCGTCTCCGAAGTGTCGATCTCGACGACCCCGTCGACTATCCCGACTGTGAACCGGTCCATGCCGCGCGGCGCCGGACCGGTCACGTGTTCGCCTGCCCGATTGAAGAAGCTCCCATGGCACGGGCATTCGAACTGACCGGATGAGTCGCAGAACGGGATTCGGCATCCCAGATGCGTGCACTTCTCGGATATCGCCACAACCTCGCCGTCTATCTTCGTCAGATAGGCGCGAGCAGCCGGAATCTCCAGAACAGCGTCGGCCGGGACGGTCTCCGCGGTGTAGGTCGTCTTCACCTTGGCGGCGAATCCCGCCCCCAGGCGAGGCCGGAGCAGGTCCCAGCTCGTCCAGAGACCGGCTGCTGCCAATAGACCGAGCCCGGCCTTCCATCCTTTGGCAAGGAAGGCGCGTCGATCGAGCGTATCACTCATAACTCACCATGCCATTCCTCCCACGGCCAGACCCAGGACCAGCTTGGCCCCCGGAAGGCAAACCCGATCAATGTCAAGACGATCCAGAGCACCAGGAAGATGGTGAAGGTGATCCTGGCCACCCGGCGGAACCGGGCGTCGAACATGGGGTTGCGGTCCATGTACGGCAGTGCCATCAAACCGAGCACGATTGCGCCCGGAACCAGCACTCCGGCCACCAGCGGGTGGAAGTGAGCCAGCAGTTCCTGAAGAGCTGCGAAGTACCAGGGCGCCTTCTCCGGATTAGGCGTACTGGTGGGGTTGGCGATCTCACGCAACGGAGCATCGAACGTGAGACCAATGAGCAGCACCACGAACAGCACCGCCAGCGCCGCCACCGCATGGCGCACCAGCAGGTGCGGCCAGACCATGACCGGATCGTCGTTCGACAATTCCTTGCGGTCGCCGGTTGCCGGCTTGCCCGGCACCACGCCGAGCACCCGGCGTCCCTCAACGACCACTGGATCCCCATTCTCGGACGCCTGCAGCGGCAAGCCCGGCTGGACTTTGGCCGGCCCGGTGGCTGGTCCGCCGCCGGTCGACAGCATGGAATCCTTGCGCCAGCGCCAGAGGTGGATCGTGACCAGCCCCACCAGAGCCAACGGCAAGACTGCTACATGCAGGACGTAGAACCGCAACAGCGTCGCCGATCCGACGCTCGGCCCTCCCAGCAAGAGAAGCTGAACCTCTTCACCGATGATCGGAACATATGCCGCCATCGAGGTCCCGACCGTGACCGCCCAGAACGCCAGTTGATCCCACGGCAGCAGGTACCCGGTAAACGACAGCAACAGTGTGACAACCAGTAACAGAACCCCGATCACCCAGTTGAACTCCTTGGGCGACTTGTAGGCCCCGCGGTAGAAGACGCGGGCCATGTGGGCGGCAACGGCCAGCACCATCAGGTGGGCCGACCAGCGATGCACGTTGCGGATGTATTGGCCGAAGGCAACGTCGGTCTGAATCGACTGGATGTCGCCGTAGGCGTTGGCGGGCGACGGCACGTAGAAGAACATCAGATAGATGCCCGAGACCAGCAGTGAGATGAAGAGCACCAGCGAGGCTACGCCGAGAAAGGCCGAGTATTTGAACGTGATCTCGATCCGCCGCACCTTGACGGGGTATATGTGCATGAGGAAACTGGCCCAGTGCCCGGCGGCCCGGTCACGATCAGTTACCCGGTCTGGAATGCGGAAGATCGACCTCCCGATTGTGGTGTCCTTCACCCGGTCAGCAACTTTCACACCATTGCTCCAATCTGGGGTACTCCGACTCCCGTCCAGACCGACATCGACAACGCGTCGGGTGGACAGCGCTCAATACACAGGCCGCAGCGAATGCACGCCCGCTCATCGAGCAGCAACGTGGTGCTCCCGACCGGGCCTCCCACCTCTTCGGCAGGGACCAGTGAAATCAAATCGAGCGGGCAGACATCGGCGCAAAGGGCGCACAGCACGCATTTGTTGACGTCGAGACTGATATTGGCAAAACAGCGGAGGCAACGGGCTGCCTCACACCGGGCTTGCTGCTCGGTGAATCCCAACTCCACCTCGGCCAGGCCCACCCGACGGTCGGTCGGCAACGTAGGCACCTCCTCGCGGGGGGAGCGATCGTAGGTGTCGGTGAGGCGGTGAAACTGCTGCAGCTCCACCAGTTGCCCCTTGGCATCCGCCGGGCTCTCACCGGTGAATCGCTCATGGATTTCCGTGGCGGCCCGCCTCCCATCTGCGATGGCCTGGATGAGGGTGCGGGGGCCAAAGGCGGCGTCTCCGCCCGACCACACCATGTCGCGGGAGGTGGCCAGACCGTCTCCCACCATGATCGTCTTGCGAGGGGAGATCGCCGGGCCATCGGGGCCGATGGCTTCAACGTCGACCGCCTGTCCGATCGCCAGGATGACCGTGTCGGCTTCGTAGGACTGCCGATCGTCGGGATCGAAAGTGGGGGCAAATCGGCCCTCGGCGTCGAATACCGAAGTCACTCCGATAGTTTCCAGCCCCACCACCTTGCCGTCCTCGGCGATAATTCTGGCGGGGCCGCGACGGTTGATGAATTTGATCTTCTCTTCCGAGGCCTCCACCAGCTCGAATGGTGAGGCCGGCATCTCCTCAGCCGACTCGAGTGAGATGACCGTGACCTCGGCTGCCCCGGCGCGGCTGGCGGTTCGAGCTGCATCAAGGGCCTCGGTCATCACATTGCGTTCATCGGCTTCGATTTCGGCCTCGGTCATGGCCGCCGCTTGATAGTCGGCGCGGCGCAGCGCGGTCCGGGCCGCGTCCATAGCCACATCCCCCCCACCGATCACTATGACTCGATCCCCCACCTCGACCTCATAGCCCTGATTGGCATTGATGAGGAACTCAATGGCCTTCAGTACTCCGTCTGACTCATGCCCCTCGATGTCCAGGCCCCGGCCGAGGGTGGCTCCGATGGCCACGAAGAGGGCGTCGTGCCGCTGCTCCAGCTCGGAAAAGGAAACGTCCTCACCCAGCCTGGTATTGAGATGGACGTCGACCCCCAGGTCGACGATGGCTTGCAGCTCAGCTTCCAGCAGGTCGCGGTCGAGGCGGTATTCGGGGATACCAAGCTTCATCATGCCGCCAAGCTGCCCCGTGGCCTCGTAGACGGCAACCCGGTAACCATGGCGTCGCAGGTCGTGAGCGCAGGCCATCCCGGCCGGGCCACCGCCGATGATCCCGATGCTCTCAGGCCGGGCGGGCCCGGTCGGAGCCGCCACCTGCTTCCAGGCTTGACCGGCCCCGGCCTCCACGCCGTACTTCTCGGTGACGAACCGCTTCAGGGCGCGGATGGCGATGGGCGAGTCGATCTCGCCCCGCCGGCAGGCATCCTCGCAAGGAGCTGCGCACACCCGCCCACAGGCCGAGGCAAACGGATTGGGGAGACGGGCCGTCAGATAGGCGGTGAGGTCATCGCCGTCGGCGATGGCGGCAACGTAGGCACCGGCGTTGGTGTGAACAGGACAGGCTGCCAGGCACGGGATGTTCTCGTCGTAGAACTGCAACCCATCCAACTCAGATCACCTTGTTCCGTTGCAGCCGTCGCAATCCCCATATCCCGATCCCAAGCGCCGCCACCCAAACGCCGCTCGCGGCCAGGCTGCGGATGATGTCCCATTGATCGGCAGACAAGGCATCTTCCAGGAACGAAGGAGTGGATGCGAGGAACCCGGCCTCGACGACCCGGGACGGGAGTATGACGGTGGCAAGGATGAAGTAGAGGACTATCGCCCCGGCTTTCATCCAGCTCTGCGCCTTCGTGAACTCACGATCATCTGATCGCGCCTTGACCAGTGGGAACGCGACCACGGCCAAGACCACCAGCAGTACGACGGTGAAGACAGCTCGGGTACCCGAGCTGGTTGAAGCATCATCCTGGGCTCGCGCCACGCCGGGAACCATCCCCAGGATCAAGGAAGTGGAGAGTAGGAGGAAGCCGATCCGGCCGAGTAGACCAGTGGTTCTCCTCATCCCACCCGTCCTTTCCTCATCGTGCTCGTCACGCTAGTGCTCGTCGACGACGCTTCGTCCGATCGCTCAAGAGAAGGTATCCAAATGTCGCCCGCACAGGGGGAGCCGATGGTCCCTCCGGTCAAGGCCATCCGGCCCAAGGTGGGGGTCGCTTTACTCGGGAAGGCCGCGCCGGATCAGCAACGGCCACGTGAGGGCGGCGCTGAGGACAACAAGTACGAGAGCGGTGATTCCCACCTCGGCAAAGAACCCGTCCTCGGCTGCGTTCCAGATTCGGGTCGCCAGCGTCTCGAACCCGATCGGGGCCAGGATCAGGGTGGCAGGCAGCTCCTTGAGAGTCGACAGCAGTACCAAGCCTGCGCCCGCCAGCACTCCGGGAGCGATCAGCGGCAGCTCAACCGTCAGGAACCGGCGTCGGGGGCCGGCCCCCAGCGTGCGGGCGGCCTCGTCGAAACGCTCCGATACGCCTGAGATCGCCGCCTGGGAAGGGCCGAGTGCCTGCGCCCCGAAGTGCAGCACATACCCGAGGATCAGCAGAGGCAGCGTCTGGTAGAACGCACCCAACGCACCCGGCGCCCGCACCGCCCAGAACGCCAGCGAGATCGCCACCACCAGGCCGGGCAGGGCAAAGACCGAAGTGATGGCCGTCCCCGCCGATTCCGATACAACCGATCGGCGGCGGGCAGCTGCATAGGCCACCGGCAGAGTGACGATCACCGCGGCTGCCGCTGCCAGCGCGGCCGCCCCGGCCGAACTGAGGAGGGGCTTCACCAGGAAACCGACCGAATCTCCCAGCCCCGAATAGCCGGTTCCCACCGTGCTCGACCCCCGCACCACCCAGACGATGAACACCAACAGCGGAGTCACCAGAGCCAGCCCAATCACCACAACCGCCAGGGCAACAGCCGGCGCCGTCCGCCACCCGAGTAGGTAACGGGCCTGACGGGACCCGGTAGTAGCCACCGGCGGCCGCCTGGCCGTCATACGGCGGTCAGTGGCAGCCACCATCAAAGCAACCAAGGCAAGGACGAGCCCGAGGGTTAGGGAGGTGGCCCGGTCGGACAGGCGGGTTGAGAAAATGACCCGGGTGATGGTGTCAAACCGCATCAGTGAGACCGCACCGAAGTCGCTTAGCCCGTAGAGGAACACCAGCAGCATGCCGGCCGTCATCGAAGCGCGGACCTGAGGGAACACGATCCGGCGGACTGCGGTCCACTCTGAGTCGCCCAGCAACCGGGCTGCGTCCTCCAGTGAGGCAGACGTGGTGGACAGGCGAGCCAGCACCGGCAGATAGACGTAGGGGTAGGTGAGCAGAGTCAGCACGGCCAGCGCTCCCCAGAAGCCGCCCGGTCGGGGGATGAACTCGACGAGACCGCCCGGGCCGAACGCAGCCAGCACGGCAGTGGCGCCTACGAAGGACGGAATAACGAGAGGCAGGGCCAAGGCCCAACGCCACAGACGTCGGCCGGGGAGGTCGGTCCGAGCCACCAGCACGGCCAGGGTGGTGCCGATCAACCCTGCCACCAGAGCAGTCGACGTCGCGATCAGCAACGAGTTGACCAGGGGCCGAATGGTGGCCGAACTCAGCAGTGTCTCGGAGAAATCAGCGCCCAGCCCAACCGTTCGAATCAGCAGGTAACCGATCGGGAAGAGGAATAGCAGCCCGACCAGGCCGACGACGAACGTCAGCCGGCGACCCCGTCCCTGCGCCCTACGGCGCTTCGAGCCCGCTGCCATCGATCAGCTCACGGGTGCGCTCCAGGCCTCCGCCCAGCCGGTCGAAGTCGTAGGTGGCAACATCCAAGGTGCCGAGACTCGGCAAGGATGGGTCGGGACTGACTCCGGCCGCCAACGGGTACTCGAGAGTCTCGGAGGCGAAGAACGTCTGGGCTGCCTCGCCCAAGAGGTATTCGATCAGCCGGTTGGCATCGCCGGCCCGGTCACTGTCCGCCAGCACGCCGGCGGCGGTAGCGATCAGAAGCGACCCGACGTCACCATCGGGGAAGAAGAAGTTCTCAGTGGGGTGCCCCGGGTCCTCGGCTTTGATCCTGAAGTTGTAATAGTGATTGACCAGCCCCATCGGCACTTCGCCCCGGCCGACCGCTTGCACGATGGCCGTGTTGTTCACGTAGGTACTGGCATTGTTGGCTTCCAGACCTTTCAGCCAGGCGAGGGTGGCGTCGTCACCGTGAATCTCCCGCATAGCCGTCACGAAGTCCTGGAACGATCCGTTGGCCGGGGCGAGACCAAGCCGGCCCTCGAACCGGGACTCTGCGAGATCAAAGACCGAGCCGGGCAGCTCGGCCGCGTCGACCAGGTCCTGATTGAAGACCAGCACTCTGACCCGCCCGGACAACCCCACCCACCGGCCGTCTCCGTTCCGGAATCGGGGCTCAACCAGGTTCAACAGGTCGGTCTCGAGGGAACCCAGCCTTCCCGCCTCGACCAGGAATCCGACGGCCCCCGGGCTCTGAGAGATGAACACGTCGGCCGGCGTTCGGTCACCTTCCTCGGAGATCAAAAGTGCCAGCTCAGCCGAGTTGCCGTACTTGACCGCCACCTCGATGCCCGTGTCGGCAGTGAAGTCCTCCAGGAGCGGTCCAATCAGGTTCTCGGTTCTGCCGGAATAGACAGTCAGCGAGTCGCCTCCCCCACAGGCAGACGCAGCCAACGCCACCACTCCGAAGAGGGCCAGCCTTCGAAATGTGGATCGTCGTGTCCAGGTCACGGTCGGAAGGCTACTCGCAGAAGGTTGGAATGTGTAAACCCCGCCATACCTTTTCCGTCGGGTGCGCCTAATAACCAGTCGAAGCCGGAGCGAGGTGCCCGCCAGACCGGGCGAAGGCAACAGCTTCGGGGCCCGAATAGGTGAGTGAGATCGCATCGCCGGGCTGAAAGCGTGGCGCGGCCATCCCGCGCACCTCCAGATCCTCGCCGGCAAATGCGACGGCATAGGAGGTGTCGTGACCGTAGAACTCGACGCCGGTGACTGTCCCCTCGTCCCCGTTGCCGATCAAGAGGTGCTCGGGCCGAATTACCAACAGGCACGGACCGCTACCGGCGTCACGGAGACGTACGGTGCCGAACACCGTATCCGCCGTCGTCCCGCTGGCGATGGCTGGTACGAGATTAGCTTCCCCGACAAACCCGGCCAGCCAAGGCGTCGCCGGGTACTCGTACAGCTCGGTGGGGGTCCCCTGCTGCTCGATACGTCCGGCCCGCATCACTGCGACCTGGTCTCCGACTACGAACGCTTCTTCCTGATCGTGGGTGACGAACACGGCAGTCATACCCACCTCCCGCATCAACGACGCCACCTCTGCTCTCAGTTTGATGCGGAATTCGGTGTCGAGGTTGGAAAAGGGCTCGTCCAGCAGCAGCACTCGCGGACGCGGAGCCAGCGCCCGGGCCACCGCCACTCTTTGGGCCTGGCCTCCCGACAGGTCGTGCGGATAGCGGGAACCGAAATCACTAAGCCCGACCATCGCGAGTGCTTCCCGGGCCCGGCCGCGCGCCAGCTCGTCGCCGGTCAACCCGTAGGCCACGTTCTTCTCGACGGTCAGGTGTGGAAACAGCGCCCAATCCTGGAACACCATTCCCACCCGCCGCCGTTCCGGCGCAACGTGCACCCCCGGGCCGGTTAAAGGCTCACCTGCCAAGGCCAATGTGCCGTCGTCGGCTTCCAGCAATCCGGCCACCAGTCGCAGCAAGGTCGTCTTACCGCAACCGCTCGGTCCGAGCAACGCCAGGGTCTGGCCTTCCTCGACTCCGAAGGAGGCAGAGTCGACGACCAGCTGGTCGTCGAAGCGCTTGGTGAGGCTGCCTGCCTCGAGGTAGCGATGGTTCATCAAGCCATTCCGGTTAAGTCAATGCTGCCTAAAGAATATTGTAGGGCGAGCCTAATACCTGTTCAGGGAAGCGCTCAAGCAGAAACGGCCACCAGCCCGGCCAGCGGGCCGGAGAGGTGCACGTGACCGGCCACCGTCTCCACCAGGCAGGCGCCGTCATCGGATACCGCCAGCATGGTGAGAGCCGCACCGGGGGCGACTCCCTGGCCTTCCAGAAACGAGTGTGAAGCGGCATCGCCGTGCACCCTGACCACCTCAACGGTACGTCCCACCGGTGAATCGGACAGCGAGTTGGTGGAGGGCCCTCCACCATCCCCTTCCGACTCCAGCGGTATCGGTTTGCCCTGAGGGCCGACGCTGGGATCGCCCAGGAAGTGAGCCAGCTGGTGGGCAACTTCGTTAGGTGTGATGTGCTCGAACTCGCAGGCGACGGCGTCGGCCGCCGCCGGGGTGAGGCCAAGGTGATCGGCCAGGAACAGTGCCCACAGCCGGCGGCGGCGCAGCACTGTTCTGGCGACGGTGGCGCCAGCTTCGGTCAAGTCGGCACCCTTGTAAGGGGTGTAGGCGACCAGGCCCCGCTCGGCCAGCTTCTTGATCATCTCGTTGGCCGACACCCGGGAGACCGACAGCGCTCTGGCCAGTTGCGGCACGGGAACCGGGCCGTCGTGACCGTCTTCGGCCGCCATCGCGATCGTTATCAGGTACATCTGCTCAGCCTCGGAGGTTGAGGTCAGGCTGTCGGCCGCGACCGGTTGGGATGTCGCCATGCGCTTACTCCTCAGGTGTAGATATGACGATACTCGGAGTCGCCGGCAAGCTCCCGACCCGGTGTCGCTCGGCCCGAATACCATTGACGGGTGACGCTGATCGAATTGGACGACGTTTCTGCCGTGTTCCCGGACGGCACCATCGGCTTGCATCCGGCCACCCTTAGCATCGGCCCGGGAGAGCTGGTGGGCGTGATCGGACCCTCGGGCTCGGGCAAGACGACCTTGATTCGCCTCATCGCCGGACTCCAGCGCCCCACCGCCGGCGAAATCCGCTTCGATGGCGAGGTCGTCACGAACCGGCCCGCGTCAAGTCGCGCACTAGGGATGGTGGTCACCCAGGGGGCCCTGTATGACAACATGAGCGCCGAGGACAACCTGCGCTTCCCTCTCAAAATCACGGGAGTAGGGGAGCCGGAGCAGACCAGCCGCACCAGGACGGAGGCAGGACGCTTCGGTATCTCGCGCTTGTTGGCGCGCCGCCCCCGCAGCCTGTCGGCAGGGGAACGCCAGCTAGTAGCGACCGGCCGGGCCACCGTCCGTGATCCATCGACTCTGCTCTTCGATGAGGCATTGGCAGGGGTTGACCCTCACATGCGACACCGGGTGCGCGACCAGCTGCGCTCCCTCCACGACGGGGCGCACACAATCGTGTATGCCACCAACGAACAGGAGGAAGCCATGGTTCTGGCGGACCGGTTGATCGTGCTCGACCGCGGCCGTGTCCAGCAGGTTGGGCATCCGCTCGAGTTGTACCGTCGGCCGGCCAACATCTTCGTGGCCGGGTTCGTCGGGTCCCCCGGCATGAACATCGTCGCCGCCGAACCACTGCCGGGCAACCGCCTCCGCGTTGGTGACGATGAACTTGTCGTCCCGGAGCCGCCGCCGGCTTCCCGTCCTCTCCTGGTGGGGATACGGCCCGGGGATGCTCGACCGGCCCAACCCGGCGACCCGTTCACCAGCTGCTTGCACGGCCGGGTCATCGGAGTGGAAGACCTCGGTTCTCAACAACACGTCCACCTGGCTTTCGGCACGCCCGAGTCCGGAGCCCTCGACTTCGTTACGGTGGTGACCGGAGGACGGCCGCCCGGCACCGGCGATCAGATCGAGCTAACGGTTGCCACCGACAAGCTCTGCTATTTCGATCGGGAAACCGGACTGATTCTCTGAGGGAACAGATCCGGCTTCAGAAGACCTCCCGGGGTGACGATTCTCATTGAATCATGAGAACGACCGCGCTCGCAGCAGCCGTCCTCCTTGTTCTCGCCGCCTGCGGCGGCGGGGAAACCCCGGCAGCTCCCCCGGCGCCGAGCAGCAGCCTTGCGGCTCTCCCGGGCACCGCTGAGCTGGACGCCGCCGCGCAGGAAGTGTGTACCGATCACAGCTGGGTTGGGGTTCGCGAAGGATCGACCTTCTCGGCCCAGGCTGACGAGCTGGGCATCTCGAACGATGCGTTTCTGGCGGCGGTACGGCGCCAGTGTCCCGACACCGTCTACCGTCCCCTCAGCCAGGCCGAAATTGACTGGTGTGGGGACGGGCATGGCTACGGCCAGAACTACTTCCGGGTAGTGGGAGCCGGAGTCGAATTGGACATCGAGAGCTTCAGCATCGTGGAGAGCAAGCTGGTAGCCAAGGCCGCAAACGGCGTCGAGATGTCCGACTACGAAATCGAGCTGTTGACCGCCGAACTTCAGACGATGACCGAGTCCTCCCGGTTCGAACGGGACTGGGCCGAGGCCTGCCGCACGACCTTCTAGCCGGGACCGTCCTCGATGCCGGCCAGACGTTTGGCCAGCGCCTTCTTCTCGTCTATCTCCATCTGACGGCCGATCTGGATCCTCTGGGCCTGCGGCGAACCGGCTCCATGCAGTGATTCAGTCAGGTACCCGACCGCGTTGCGACCCATTGTCATGTTTTCGATCAAGCGCAGCACCCGCACCCGATCCTCTGTCGCGACTCCCGATTTGCCCCGGAAGTACTTGGCCAGCAGCGGTCCGATCTCAGCATGATCCCACTCTTGCTGTGAGGGAAGGGTGGCGACCGCTCCGCCGGCCAGATCCTGGGCCAGCCTGCCGATCTCAAACGGGAACCTCGTCACATGCTGCTTGCACACGTTGGCCAGCAACGGATCGCTCTCGTAGCTGCCAGCAGGAGTCGGCGCCGCCTCGTGCGAGGCGGCGAGGCCGGCTCCGTATATGGTCTCGTTCATGTGAACCATCTCAACCAGCTTGTCCTTGATGTGGGAAGCACCGGCAACGCCGTTGTAGTCGGCGATCAGCGCGGCTGCCCCGATCAGAACGTCGCCCACCCCCGCCTTGCACACATAGCTGCGGCGGTGGTAGGTGGTGAAACGCTCGACCAGTTCGGCGGCGTATTCCACCTCCCCATCCATGAAGACTTGCTCCCACGGTACGAACACGTCGTCGATCACGATGAGCGCCTCCTGGCCGGCGAATCGAGCGTTGCCCACGTCAAGATCCCCGCCCTCCATGGCCCGGGTGTCGCAGGATTGGCGTCCATAGACAAAGGTGAGGCCGTCGGATTCCACCGGCACCGCAGCCACGATCGCGTAGTCGCGATCCGCCTCAGTCAATCGCATGGTGGGCATCACCAGAATCCAGTGCGAGTTGATGCAACCGGTTTGATGTGCTTTCGCCCCCCGGATCACGATCCCGTCGTCGCGCCGCTCAACTACGCGGACGAAAAGGTCGGGATCGTCCTGATCAGACGGCCCTCTGCTCCGGTCGCCCTTGACATCGGTCATTGCCCCGCCCACCACCAGATTGAGGCGCTGGATTTCGCTTAGCCAAGCCTTGAACCGACCGTGATAGCCGGTGCCGTTGGCAGCGTCGATGTTGTAGGTGACGGTATAGCCGGCGTTGATGGCGTCCATGCCTACGCATCGTTGAAAGCAGGTTCCTGTCAACTGGCCCAATCGGCGCTGCATCCGGTTCTGGGACACCACGTCCTTTGTGCTCCCTGCGACGTGAAGAAACCGGTTGACGCTCTCGCCCGTCAGCGCCGACGGGGCGGTGGCCAGCCCGGGATCCTCTCGGGCGAGGTCATAAGTGGCGGCCACCGCATTGATCGAAGGTCGGATGATGGGGTGGTCGACGGGTTCGACCACCCGCTCCCCCAGCAGCCAGATATCCAGATTCCGGCCGCGCAGGCTGTTGAGATAGTCCGCACTGCTTCGAATCGGGTCGCCGGGCGCCCATGTCGGGTCCGCCATACTTCCCCTCCGCGTCGTGTGGGCCGAGGCTACCGAATCAGGTCGGAGGGGCTCAAGCGGACCCCCAGGGCTGCTCGAGGCTGTGGCGGAGGTGGGGAGCAAATAGGCGGGGCTCGAGCAGGAACGAGTCATGGCCCTTATCCGAGTGCACTGTGATCCGTTGAGCAGAGACCCCCGCCTCTTTGAGCGCTTGCATCATCCGCTCCTGCTCCTCCGGGTAGAAGCAAACATCCGAATCGATGCTGAAGACCATGAAGAACTGGTCCTTGCAGGCTCGCAAGGCCTCCGAGTAGCTGTCGGCTTCGAGCGGCGCCAGCAAATCGAAGTTCTGCCACGCTTCCATCAGCCGCAGATAGCTGTTGGCGTCAAATCTCCTGACGAACTTCTGGCCTTGATGCCAAAGGTATGACTCGATCGGGTGGCCGATCACCACATGTTCAGACGCCTCGTGCGGATGGACGACCTCGGCCCTGGCGCGCTCTTCCATCGCCGTCAGCGAGACGAACGTCTTGTGGCCGATCATCCGGGCCAGCGCCAGGCCGCGGGTGGGTGTAGGACCGGCGTAATAATCCCCACCATCGAAATTGGGGTCGTTGACGATGGCGATGATCTGCTCGAAGTTGTGAATGAACTGGAGCGCTGTGACCTCCAGCCCGCCGGCAATCGGTATTACCAGCTCGACCCGGTCCGGGAAGCGCGTGGCCAGGCTCAGACACATGAGCGCGCCAACAGACGCCCCGGTCACGGCGTGCAGCTTGTCAACGCCCAGTTCGTCGAGAAGGAGCATCTGCGAGTCGACGATGTCGGCGATCGAAATGAACGGGAATGCCGACCCGTAGGGCTCTCCGGTGGCCGGATCCGTCGAGGCCGGGCCCGTCGACCCGTAACAGCCGCCCAGGTAATTGATGCAAAGCACGGCGAACTGATCCGTGTCGAGCGCTTTCCCGGGCCCGACGAACCCGTCCCACCATCCTGCCCGGCACTCATCCGTCCAGCGTTTGCCGATGCCGGGGACCGCCTCGGTGCGGCCGGCCGCGTGCTGGCTGCCGGTCAGGGCATGAAACACGAGGATGACATTGTCACGATTCTCATTGATGGACCCGTAGAGCTCATAGGCGAGGGTGACCTCGGGCAGCGCCGAGCCATCTTCGAGCCGCATCTCATCGCGGCTTGTAAAGAATCGAGTTTCTGACTGGAGGGGAGCCCCCATCGTGACCTCGGGCAGGGAGTTGGCAAGACGATAGACCATTCCCTGCCTCATGCCAGCCGGCTCTCAAGTATTCGTGGCATTCGCCGACGGCATCACGAGGAGTGAGGTTGTGAGCAGAGGAATCATCTGGGCGCTGGCGTCGTTGAGCGCATTGCTGCTGGCCGCCGCACCGGCCGGGGCGGCTACCGCCGGCCCCGAGATCGGCCAGTTTGATCCCTCCACGGGGCACTGGCACATGCGTGATGCCGTCGGCGCCACCCACAGCTTCTTCTTCGGGGTTCCCGGTGATGTTCCTCTCCTCGGGGACTGGGATTGCGATGGCGTCGATACGGTCGGGATGTACCGCCCCACGAACGGCTACGTGTATCTGCGCAATTCCAACACCCAGGGGGTAGCCGACCTCGACTTCTTCTACGGCACGGCGGGGGACATCCCCCTGGCAGGCGATTGGAACGGAGACGGCTGCGACACACTGGCCATCTACCGGGCCGGTCGGGTTTTCGTGCGCGACACACTGGGAACGGGCGTTGCCGACTACGACTTCTTCTTTGGAATCCCCGGGGATCGCCCGTTTGCCGGTGACTTCGATGGCGATGGCATCAGTACCGTCGGGCTGTACAGAGCCGGTACCGGCTTCGCCTATCTGCGTGATTCCAACACCAGCGGGGTGGCCGATCTGGAGTTCTTCTACGGAACGACCTCCGACCGCATCCTGGTGGGTGATTGGGACCGGAACGGAACCGAAACGGTCGGTATCTTCCGCCCCGCTGAGAGTCGCTTCTACCTGTCAAACACCAATGCCACTGTCACCGCCGACCGCGACCTCCGCTTTGGCGAGAGCCACTACCTGCCGATTGCGGGGCGCCTCGGACTCGGTGCCGCCCCACCCTCCGATCACGCCGGCGCCGGCCTCTGGTCCGACCCCGCCACCTGGGGCGGCCCGGTGCCGGCCGCCGGGGAAGTGGTGACGATTCCGGCCGGCACTGCCGTCCGCCTCGACACGTCTCCCCCGCCGTTGGGGGGGCTGCGAGTAGAGGGCACGCTCGTCTTCGATCGGCGTGACCTGAACCTCACGACCGGTTGGCTGATCGTCGCCGGATACCTGCAGATCGGGACCGCCGGCGAACCATTCGAACAGCAGGCCACCATCACCCTGACAGGGGACCCGGGAACCGACGTCATGGGGATGGGCGCCCGGGCGTTCGCCGTGATGGGTGGGATGGTCGACCTGCACGGGCGCACCGGGGTGGCGTGGACATCTCTGGCCGCGACCGCGCCGGCCGGGGCTACCTCGGTGACACTGCAGCAGCCGGTTGGATGGCGGCCCGGGGAGCGAATCGTGATTGCTTCAACCGATTTCGACTTCGAGCAGGCCGAGGAGCGCACCATCACCTCGGTTGACGGGAGCATCGTCCGCTTCGCCGAACCACTCGAGCACCCCCACTGGGGACAGCTGATGTGGCCGGGAGGACGGCTGGTCGACGAACGGGCTGAGGTAGGTCATTTGAGCAGGTCGATCCTCATCCAGGGAGGACCGGCCGGGGCGGCGGATCGCTTTGGTGGGCACTTCATGGCCATGCCGGGCAGCACCACCCGGATCGAGCATGTCGAGTTCTTCCGAATGGGTCAGGCGGGCGAGTTGGCCCGCTATCCAATCCACTGGCACAAGGCCGGCAACGCCGCCGGCAGTTACGTTCGCGGGGCTGCCATCCACCACAGCTTCAGCCGGTGCGTGACGGTCCACGGAACCGATCGGGTGGTGGTGGAAGACAACGTGGCCTATGACACCTTTGGGCACTGCTACTTCCTCGAGGACGGGGCAGAGAGGATCAACGTCTTCGACCACAATCTGGGCCTCGTCACCCGTCGGCCTGAGGAATCGGATGCCCTGCTCCCCTCCGACACCAGCTACCCGGGGCCCGGCACTTTCTGGATCACCAACCCCGACAACACGTTCACCGGCAACGTCGCGGCCGGATCGCGCGGAGTCGGTTTCTGGTTTGCCTTGCCGGAACACCCGACCGGCCCATCTGCCACGCCCGACATCTGGCCCCGCCAGACTCCGCTGCGCCTTTTTGACGACAACGTGGCCCACTCCAATGGAGCCGACGGGTTGCATGTTGACAGGGGGCCGACCCCCGCAGGTTTCACCGAAACCACCTATTACGATCCGCGGCAGGTGCCCGGAGATGACGACTCCCCACCGGTCACGGCCCGGTTCACGGGACTGGTGGCCTATAAGAACCGTGACCGGGGAGCCTGGCTGCGCGGTGAGAACCATCAGGTAATCCGAGCCGTCCTGGCCGACAACGCCATCGGATTGACGTTTGCCTCCGACATCAGTGAACTCTCCGACTCGCTCCTGGTGGGTGAAACTGCCAACGTCGGAGATCCCGAGCGCTGGGAAGAGACGGGGCCGGGCGGGCGCAGCCTGCCGCAGCCGTGGGACGCCGATACCACGATTCGCGGGTTCGACTTCTATGACGGGACCGTCGGAGTGAGCGACTCGCATTTCGTGGCTTTCCAGCATCGGGCACAGCGGCCGGCGGCTGCCCTCAGCGTGCTCAACTACACAGACTTCAGCCTCGACACCGACAACTACGCTCGCGGGCTCAGTTTTCATTCGAGCACCAAACGCCTCTACCTGGAGACCCGCCCGATCCCAACCGACCCGGATTCCGGCGAGGACGGATACCGCAGCGCCGTGTTTCAGGACCTCGACGGTTCTGTGACGGGCTCTGCCGGAGTGGCTGTCACGGTCAACAACCCGATCCTTTTCGACCAATCCTGTACCTACCGGCCGGAGTGGAATGCCCGGGTTTGTGACCGTGGCTACACAGCTCTGCTGATCGACGACAGGTCCGGTGGTGCCGTGGCGATGGGACCGATCCTGATCCGTCGCGATGACGGAGCTACTCACACGCTCATCGGCCGACCCGACGATGGCGTCAACGACCACTTCCGCTCCAGCTTGCTCAACGGCCGCACGTACACCGTCGATCCTTCCGGCCCCTGGACCTCGCACTATCAGATCCGGACCGACGAGATCGCCCCCGGCGAATGGATGCATATTGTCCTGGCCGGCGTCTCCGGCTCACTCAACATCTATCGAGACTGGTGGATCGACGAACGGAACCGGCTCGAGCCGGCGGCCAGCCTGGCCGCCTTGCTCGACTCTGACGGCGGCTCCTACTACCGGAGCGGCTCAACTCTCCACCTCAAGCTGGTCCCACAGGATGACCGCCACTGGACGGCACTCGACATCTGTTCAACTGCGGGTTGCTGAGCTCGGCCCGGTGATCGAAATCCGGGACTTGCGATAGCGTTCGAGCGTGCTCGACCTCTCCAACCTCTCTAAGCGGTATGGCCCGGTCGCCGCCCTCGACGGCTGCTCGCTCAGCCTGGCCCGCGGTCAGCTCCTCGGCTTTCTCGGCCCAAACGGCGCCGGCAAGACCACCGCCATGCGCAGTGTCTTCGGTCTGGTCTCTCCCGATCTGGGCTCGGTTACCTGGGACGGGCGGGCAATCGGCCCTGAGCTCCGGCACCGGTTCGGATACATGCCCGAGCAGCGCGGGCTGTACGCCCGCATGCGAGTGCACGACCAGCTGGTCTATTTCGGTCGTCTCCACGGACTTAGCCGGACCGACGCCGGCGCCGCCGCCGACCGGTGGCTGGGCGAGCTCGGATTGTCCGATCGCGCCACATCCCGGCTCGAGGAACTGTCACACGGCAATCAGCAACGGATCCAGCTGGCGGTGTCGCTGGTCCACGACCCGGAGCTGCTGGTGCTCGATGAGCCGTTCTCGGGCCTTGACCCGATCGGAGTGGAGACGATGGGCGATCTCCTCCGGCGGCTGGCCGCCGATGGAGTGGCGGTCATGTTCTCGAGCCATCAACTTGATCTGGTCGAGGACCTGTGTGAGGAGGTCGCCATCATCGACCGCGGCGCCATCGTGCTGGAAGGGGCAGTGCGCACCCTGCGGACCGCATCACCCCGGCGATACCTGGAAGTCGAGCTGAGGCGGGGAGATTCGAGCTGGGCAGACGACCTGCCCGGCACCGAGGTGGTGGGCAGGGAGGGCTCGCGGATCCGGATGGCGACCACGGACGATGCCGACCTCGAGAGTTTGGCCGGCCGGGCCGCCGCCGCCGGCGAGATAACTCAATTCAGCTTCGAGCCCCCCAGCCTCTCCGAGGTCTTCCGGGAAGCGGTGCAACGATGACTGCCTGGCAAACCACCCGGCTGGTGGCGGTGCGAGAACTAGTCGAGCGGGCCAGGTCGAAGGCCTTCATTCTGTCGACGATCTTCATTCTGCTGCTGGTGGTGGCGGCCATCGTGATCCCGGCGCTGGTTGATGACGATGACCCGGGAGAGCTCACCGTCGCCTCGTCGGTCGCCCTCGACGCCGGGACCCTCGAGCAGTTCGAACAGGCCAGCGGCGGAGATCCCACCCTGGTGGTCGACACGCTCCCGGACGACGCCGCCGTGCAGTCAGCAGTGGAGGCCGGCGAGGTGGACGCTGGTGTTGTGAACGGACCGGAGATCATCATCTCCTCCGGAGACCCATCAGGTGCGGTAAGGCTGCTTGCCACGGTCATTGGATTCGAGGGGGCGGTGGCAGATCTGGCCGAGCGGGGCATCTCGATTGAAGATATCAGCCCGCTACTGCAGGCCGAAGTTCCCATAACTCCCCTGGAGCCCGCTCCGGATCCAGAGGACGAGGCGCTCGGTTTCTTCGGCGTTGTCCTGCTGTATGTGACGATTCTCACCTACGGACAGTGGGTAGTGCTTGGCGTGATTGAGGAGAAGACCAGTCGGGTAGTCGAGGTAGTGCTCGGAGCCGTTCAGCCGCGCCACTTGCTGGCCGGCAAGGTGGCCGGGATCGGCTTGTTGGGAGCCGGACAGGTGCTTGTCGTCGGTTTGATCGCCCTTGCCGCCGCCGTCCTCGGCGGTGACAGCGTCCCGATTCCGGATGCCGCTCCCACCGCCTTTCTGGCGGTACTGCTCTGGTACCTGGTCGGATTCGGCATTTACGGCGTCATGTTCGCCGCCGCCGGAGCTCTGGCGTCCCGCCAGGAAGAGGCAGGCAATGCCGCCCTTCCCTTCACGGTGCTCCTGACCATCGGCTATCTGGTGAGCTTCAGCGCCATCGACAATCCCAACCTTCTCGTCAGAGTGCTGTCGTTCTTGCCGCCGTTTGCCCCAATCACCATGCAGCTGCGGATGGTGAACGGCGATGCCGCCCTCTGGGAGGTGATTCTCGCGCTGATCCTGTCCTTCGCCATGATCTACGCCGTTATCAGAGTCGGCGAGCGGTTCTATCGCGGAGCCGTACTCGGGCACGGCCGAAGGCTGCGATGGCGCGAGGCCTGGCGGTCCGCCGACCGCTAGGCGGCCCGGCCCCTCGCCAGCTTCTCAAATGCCTCAACGAGGCCGGCAGGCTTGGCCATCTTCACACACTCGAACATCCTCGCCGAGTTGTCGGAGAACCGGACCACGAGAGAGAAGGTCATCTTGTGCTTCTCCAGGATCATCTCGAAGATCTCCGAGAGGTCGAGATCGGCCACCAGATCCTTCGGATTTCCGCTCATGGCGGCCTGGCTGAAGAAGAGCAGACGGCGGTCGCTGAGACCGATGATCAGTTGCTGGTTGGGAGGGATGGAGGCGGCAATACCGCTGGCGTCGGACCCGTCCAGGGAAGCCATCTTCTTGTCGGCCATCTTCTTGGCCGCCATCACGCCGACTATCCCACCAAGCGCCTGCCGGGAGAAGGTCCCGCTCGGCTGGCCGATCGTAGCCGCCAGCAACTCCTCTCCGCTCTGCAGTACGTCGCCGTTGGCCTTCATGATCTTCTTGACGAAATCGGGCATCGCCCTCCCCTTCGAGTTGCGTAGGCAACTGCATCGGAGATCGCCGCGGTTCCTTGAGAGCAGAAGGGAGGGGATCAGTCGTTCGAGCCAGAGGCTCTTTCGACTACCACGTCCCGAAGTGAACGACCTCGTCGAAGTCTCGCCGGGCCGGCTCTCGAATCGGCCTCAGTGGTCGATCGGCGGGGTGTCCAAGAGCTATCAGCAAGGCACACTGCTTCCCGTCGGGGAATCCGAGTACATCCTGAGCGAGGGCCTGGTCGCGGCAGCTGGCCTGACCGCTGGCAATGCCTTCGCCGGTTGCCGCGATCATCATTTGCATGGCAGCCTGGCCCAGGTCAAAACGGTCTATCAACGCCCGTTCGTCGTCGTCGGGTATCACCAGGGCGACCGTGACCGCCGAGCCTGCCACCCATGCAGCCCCCTGCCACACCTTGGAAAGACGCTCGAGCTTGTTTTGGTCCGACAGGACAACGAAATCCCAACGCTGGTCATTGCGAGCAGAGGGTGCCCGGCGACCCGCTTCGAGGATTCGCTCGAGGCTGTCGCCGGCGATCGGGTCCGGGGTGAAACTCCGGACCTGCCTGCGTGAGGTGATCGCGTCCCAGGCATCCATGGCGGAGCAGAGTAGCCGACTCGCCGGCGGTGATTGGGCGAGCCGACCGGTCCTTACTGCTTGGAGGAGTACTCCGTTAGGGCATGCATGTAGTTACTGCGCTCAAAGGCGCTCGGATCCGGGCTCGACCGCTGGCTGAGACTTCCCCTGGCCTGATCAAGCGACTCGTAGCCTCGTTCCTCCAGCCAACCGGTCACTCCCGCCAGCACCGTACTGATGTGCTCAGGGCCGTGCTTGAGCAGTGCGGAGGCCATCATCGTGACGTCTGCCCCGGCCAACACCAGCTTCAACACGTCCTCGTGGGTGTGTACGCCGGTCGTGGCCGCCAGGGATCCTTCCACCCGGCCATGAAGAATCGCCATCCACCTCAGCACCAGGCGCAGTTCCTCAGAGGTCGAAAGGACCAGATTTGGCCCCACGGTGAGGGTGTCCAGATCAATATCAGGCTGATAGAAGCGATTGAACAGAACCAGTCCGTCCGCCCCGGCTCCGATCAAACGCCTGGCCATGTTGGCCATCGAACTGAAATAGGGGCCTACCTTGACTGCCAGAGGAATGGTCACAGCCTCTCGCACCCGGCTCACCAGGCGCAGGTACTCATCGGCTACCTCGGTGCCGGCACGCTCCATGTCGGCTGCGATCAGGTAGATGTTCAATTCAAGGGCGTCGGCCCCCGCATCCTCAATGATGCGCGCATAGAGCGTCCACCCTCCCACCGAGTCGCCGTTGAGGCTGGCTATCACAGGAATGGAGAGCGCTTCCTTCGCTATCCGGAGCCGGTCCAGGTAATCGCTTGCCCCGGTGTTGTAGTCGTCCATCTCTGGGAAGTAGCCGCCGATGGACTCGGCCGATATCTCTGACCCGTAATCGAGGGCGGCATGCACCGCCATCGCCTCGTGCTCAATCTGCTCTTCGAACAATGAAGGCATCACAACGGCAGCGGCACCGGCCGCCTCCAGCCGCAGCAGCGACTCGACGTCCCGGGTGAGGGGGGACGACGATGGCACGACAGGGTTGGCCAGCTCGAGGCCCAGATATTTGGTGGTCAGGTTCATTCGCCTTCCTCCAGATCCTCAAATACGGCGGTGCGGTGCACATTGACCATCTGCTCATAGAGCTGCCATCGATTGTCGATATCGGCCTGAGCTTGCTGGGCCAGCTCCTCAGCATGATCGGGGTTGGCCCGGGCCAGCATGGCGAAACGGCCCTCCTTGGCCGCGAACTCCTTGAATGAGATAGTCGGCTCCCTGCTGTCCAGCCGCAGGCCCGGCTTGCCGGCGGCGTCGGCGGCCGGGTCGTAGCGGTACAGAGGCCAGTAACCGCTCTCGGCCGCCCGCTTCTGATGCGACATCTGGGTTCCCATGTCGATTCCGTGCGCGATGCAGGGGCTGAAAGCGATGATGAGAGAGGTCCCTTCGTGGGCCTCGGCTTCGGCGAAGGCCTTCACCACCTGATTCATGTTGGCCCCCATCGCGATCTGCGCGACGTAGACGTTGCCGTAGGACTGGGCGATCATCCCCAGGTCCTTCTTGCCGGTCGACTTGCCACCGGCCGCGAATTTGGCCACCGCCGCCCGCGGTGTCGCTTTGGACGCCTGGCCGCCGGTGTTCGAGTACACCTCAGTGTCCAGGACCAGGACGTTGATGTTGCGTCCCATCGCCAGCACGTGGTCGAGCCCTCCGAAGCCGATGTCGTAAGCCCAACCGTCTCCACCGACAATCCAGACCCCCATTTGCACCAGGTAGTCGGCCACCGTCTCCAGCTGGCGAGCCTGCGGATCGTCCATCGACTGCAACGACTGCCGAAGTTGTTGCACCCGATCCCGCTGCTTCTGGAGGCCGGCTTCATCGCCTTGATCGGCGTCCAGGATCTCTCCGGCCAGGTCGCCGACCTGACTCGCCAGGCCGGTCAGCAAGATGCGGGCGGTCCGCTCATGCCCATCGAGGGCCAGGCGCATGCCTAGCCCGAATTCGGCGTTGTCTTCGAACAGGGAGTTGGACCAGGCCGGCCCCCGCCCCTCGTCGTTCTGCGCCCACGGAGTGGTTGGCAGGTTGGCGCCGTAGATGGATGAACAGCCGGTGGCGTTCGCCACCAGAATCCGATCGCCGTACATCTGGCTCAGCAACTTCAGATAAGGAGTCTCACCGCACCCCGAGCAGGCGCCCGAGAACTCGAACAGCGGCTCCAGCAGCTGCGAGCCTTTGATCGAAGCGATCTTGACCTCGCTCCGGTCCAGCTCGGGCAGATCGAGGAAGAACTCGAAGTTGGCCCGCTCGGCCTCAACATGCTCGACCTGGGAAGCCATGTTTATGGCCTTGTGCTTCACTTCCTCCTTGCTGTGAGCCGGGCAGACATCGACACAGACGCTGCAGCCGGTGCAATCCTCGGGGGCAACCTGAACGGTGAGGAGCTTCCCGGGATAGTCCCGGCCGCTCCACTCCTTGGATTGAAAACCGGCCGGCGCCCCATCCACGTCGGCCGGGTCGTAGAGCTTCATTCGGATGGCGGCATGCGGACACACGAGCGCACAGCGCCCGCAGTCAATGCAGATGTCGGCGTCCCAGATGGGGATTTCCTCGGCGATGGCGCGCTTCTCCCACTGGGCTGTATCAGTGGGGAAGGTGCCGTCCACGGGAAGAGCACTAACCGGCAGCAGATCGCCATGCCCGGCGATGATCGTGCCGGTGACCCGCTGCACGAAGTCCGGCGCCACCTCCGGAACCGCCGCCCTCAGGCCGGTGCTGGAAGTGACTGCATCAGGGACGGCCACTATTTTCAGCGCGTCGAGGGCGCCGTCGACTGCCCGGTAGTTCCGCTGCAGGACGACCTCTCCTCGCTTCCCGTAGGCCGTCTTGATCGCATCTTTGATGGCGGCGATCGCCTCCTCCTGAGGGACGATGTCGGCCAGGGCAAAGAAGCAGGTCTGGAGGACCGTGTTGATCCTTCCTCCCAGCTCGGCCTCACGGGCTACCCGATAGCCGTCCACGACGTAGAACTCCAGCCCTTTCTCGATGATCGAGTCCTGCACGTTGCCCGGTAAGTGGTCCCACACCTCGTCTGGACCGTGGTGGCTGTTGAGCAGGAACGTGGCTCCCGGCGCGGCCAGGTCGAGCATGTCGACCTTCTCCAGGAAGCCGAATTGGTGACAGGCGACGAAGTTGGCGTTCTCAATCAGATAGGTCGATGTGATGGGCCGCGGCGAGAACCGCAGATGAGAAACCGTCATGGCTCCCGACTTCTTTGAGTCGTAGACGAAGTGGCCCTGGGCAAACCGGTCTGTGTGGGTGCCGATGATCTTGACGGAGTTCTTGTTGGCACCAACCGTCCCGTCCGCCCCCAGCCCGAAGAAGACGGCCTGCACCACGTCCTCCGGCTCAGTCCACGGCTGATCGACCGTGAGGCTCAGTTTGGAGACATCGTCGTTAATGCCGACGGTGAAGTGTTGCTTGGGCTCGGCCCGGCCCGCTTCGGCCAGGACTGCCATAACCATCGGCGGTGTGAACTCCTTGCCGGACAGGCCGTAGCGGCCTCCGATCACTGCGACGTTCTCACGCCCACCTTCGCGCAAGGCCACCACCACGTCCTGGTAGAGCGGCTCTCCTACCGCTCCGGGCTCCTTGGTCCGGTCGAGAACGGCGATCGAGGACACCGATTCGGGCAAAACCCGCAGGAAGTAGTCGACGGCAAAGGGCCGATAGAGGTGGACGGTTAGCAGGCCGACCTTCTCGCCGGCAGCGTTGAGGGCATCGACGGCTTCCCGAGCAGCCCCCGAACCCGAGCCCATCAGGATCACAACTCGATCCGCATCGGAGGCGCCGTGGTACTCGAACAACTCGTGCCGGCGTCCGGTCAACGTCGCCAGCCGTTCGAACGCCGCCGCCACCGCCGGGGCTATCTGGTCATAGAAGGGGTTGGCCGCCTCGCGAGCCTGAAAGAAGACGTCCGGGTTCTGGGCCGTTCCCCGCAGTACCGGCTGGTTGGGATTGAGTGCTCGATCGCGGTGGGCGGCCACCAGTTGCTGATCAATCATCTGCTCCAGGACGGTGGGCGCGAGTGCCTCGATCTTCATCACTTCATGCGAGGTTCGGAATCCATCGAAGAAATGCAGAAACGGAACCCGTGTCTCGAGAGTGACGGCATGGGCGACCAGCGCCATGTCCTGGGCCTCCTGAACCGACGCCGAACTGAGCATGGCAAAGCCCGTTTGGCGGGCCCCCATCACGTCGCTGTGGTCGCCGAAGATGCTGAGGGCATGGGTGGCGATGGTGCGGGCCGCCACGTGGATGACGACCGGGGTCAACTCACCGGCGATCTTGTACATGTTCGGAAGCATCAGCAGCAGGCCCTGCGAGGCGGTGAAAGTCGTAGTGAGCGCGCCTGCCTGCAGCGACCCGTGCATCGCTCCGGCGGCTCCGCCTTCGCTTTGCATTTCGATGACTTCAGGGACGGTGCCCCAGATGTTCTTCTGATTGCGCTGGGACCAGGCATCTGCCAGTTCGCCCATCGCCGACGCCGGGGTTATCGGATAGATCGCGACGACCTCCGACAATGAGTGGGCGACGCGGGCGGCAGCCTCGTTGCCGTCCACCACTACATAGGTAGCTTGCACGGTCTCTCCTTGTTCGGTCTGAAACTGGTTTCTCGAAGTATCGCCCGCCCCATCCCCACTAATCAGGGCCGAAGGGCGGTTGGCCGAGGGTCGTTCTCTAGTCGGTTCACGTCTGGTGCTTGCGCAGTTCGCGGCGGGCGATCGAACGCTTGTGCACTTCATCAGGGCCGTCGGCGAACCGCAGCGTGCGGGCATAGGCCCACAGGCGCGCCAGCGGGGTGTCCTGGCTGAGACCGGCGGCGCCGTGGGCCTGGATGGCGCGGTCGAGGACGAAGTTGGCAGTGTCGACTGCTGCCACCTTGATGGCCGAGATCTCGATGCGGGCTGCCTTCTTGCCGATCGTGTCCATCATCCATGCCGCCTTCATCGTGAGCAACCGGGCCTGCTCTATTCGCACCCGTGACTCGGCGATCCAGTCCTGAATGACACCCTGCTCGGAGAGGGGACCGCCGAAGGCCTGGCGGGAGAGCGCCCGTTTGCACATCAGTTCCAGGCCGCGCTCGGCTGCGCCGATCAGACGCATGCAATGGTGGATGCGCCCGGGGCCCAGCCGGGCCTGGGCGATCGCGAAGCCTGCCCCCTCGGTCCCGATGAGGTTGGTCGCCGGCACCCGCACGTTGGTGAAGCTCACCTCGGGATGGCCGGCATAGCCGTCATCGAACCCGAACACCAGCATCGGGCGAACTACCTCTACCCCGGGAGCGTCCATTGGGACGAGCACCTGACTCTGGCGTTGATAAGTTGGCCCCTCCGGGTCTGTAATACCCATGAAGATGACAATCCTGGCCCGGGGATTGATGGCGTTGCTGGTCCACCACTTCCGGCCGTTGATCACGTACTCGTCGCCGTCGCGTTCGATACTGGCCTGGATGTTGCGGGCGTCGGAGCTGGCTACCTCTGGCTCGGTCATGGCAAAACAGGAGCGGATCTCGCCCTCCAGCAACGGTTGAAGCCAGCGGTCCTGCTGCTCCGGCGTGCCGAACTCGGCCAGGATCTCCATGTTGCCGGTGTCCGGGGCCGAGCAATTGAACACCTCTGAGGCCCACCACACGCCGCCCATGATCTCGGCCAACGGTGCGTACTCAACGTTCGTGAGGCCGGGCCCGAAACGTTCATCCGGTAGGAACAGGTTCCACAATCCTTCGGACTTGGCGACTGCTTTCAGTTCGTCGAGAACCGGGGGGATGTGGAGCGGATCGCCCGAGTCGACTATCGCCTGCTCGAAGGCTTCTTCGACCGGGTATATGTGCTCATCCATGAATCCGAGCACGCGGGTAGCGAGTTCGGCGGCGCGGGGGGTTGGGCTTATGTCCATGCTGAGAGGGTAACGAGTCGGCGATCGGTCTTTGCTCGTGCGAACCGGTGGTAGCCAAGGCTTTCCGGATTCCCCATCAGAGGGGTGGTTTGTGTCACAGGGGGGTGATATCATCGAACGTATGTTCGATAGCATGGTGCTGGTAGAGAAACCCGACGGGGCAATACCGGACTTCGACCAGATGAAGCCTGGGCCGGTCCTGGCCGGGTTCCTATCCAGTGTCAACGTCAACACCCTCTCAGGGCATGATCGGATCGTTGTTCTGCGAGCTCATCAGCGCCTCGCCAACCACTACGCAGAGGCCGTCTACCAGGACATGGCAGCAGTGAGTGATTCGCTCAACGAGTCCGAAGAAAACTGGGAGTTGGCGAACGAGCAGGCCGCCGCTGAGATCCGAGCAGCCTTGTCGCTCACTCGGAGAGCAGCCGATCACGAACTGGACTTCGCTTTCCGCTTACGGCGACGCCTACCTCAAGTGTGGGAGATGCTGGCCGCCGGCGAGATCGATGTCCGGCGTGCCCGGGTGATCGTTTCAGGCACCGACCTCCTGCCATTAGCAACCGCCCAACAGGTGGTCGAGCAAGTGTTGGAGGAGGCAGCGTCCCTGACCACCGGCCAGTTGGCTGCTCGGCTGCGGCGAATCTGCATCGAAGCTGACCCGGACCAGGCCCGGGATCGTTATAACCAGGCCGTCGCGGCCAGGCGGGTAGTTGCTGAACCGACCCCCGATGGGACCGCTCACCTGTTCGCTCTCGACCTGCCACCCGATCGGGTGAGTGCGATCACCGACCACATCAACCGGCTAGCCCGCTCGTTGCGAGGCCCGGGAGACAGTCGCACCATGGACCAGCTTCGGGCCGACGTTCTCACCGACCTCCTCGCCGGCTCACCCGGCGTGAGCACCGGCGGGGTCGTCGACATTCGAGTCGACCTGACAACACTCGCCCGACTGACCGATCACCCGGGCGAGTTGGCTGGTTACGGCCCCGTCATTTCTGACCTGGCCCGCCAAATCGCCGAAACTGACCCGCATTCTCGATGGCAATACACAATCACAGACGCAGACGGCCGGATCCTTACCACTGGCACCACCCACCGTCGACCGACTTCCCGGCAAGAACGCCAGGTCGAGGCCCGGCACCCAACCTGCATCTTCCCTGGTTGTCGCATGCCCGCTACCGCCAGCGACCTCGACCACACTCGCCCCTACTCAGAAGGCGGACTCACCACACCGGACAACCTTGCACCTTTGTGTCGACACGACCACCGCATCAAACACAACGCCGGCTGGACATACCAGCGTCAACCCGACAACAGCCACCAATGGACCACCAAACTTGGCCACACCTACACCACCAGCGGAACCCCTCCGTAGGAAGACAGCCGCCCAAAGGGCCATGCCGAGTTGGCTAGATAACAGTCACCTTCAGCTCGGCGACGCCCGCGACTTCGCCGTGCAGTCGATCGCCGCGGACAACCGGCCCAACCCCGGCCGGGGTGCCGGTGAGAATGAGGTCGCCAGGCGCAAGAACGAAGAGCTCGGACAGGTACGAGATGATCTCAGGAACCTTCCAGATCATCTGGTTCAAGTCACCCTCCTGTCTGACTTCGTCGTTGACGTCCAGACGGACGAACCCCTCAGACGGGTGGCCGATAGTTGCAGCTGTTACCAGCTCACTGCACGGTGCCGACCCTTCGAAGGCTTTGCCTACTTCCCACGGCCGGCCCAGCTTCTTGGCTTCCCCCTGAAGATCCCGCCGTGTCATATCGAGCCCAACCCCGTACGCGAATACATGGTCGAGAGCCTCCTCCACCGGGATGTCGGCTCCGCCCGAACCGAGAGCCACGACCAGTTCGATCTCGTGGTGCACGTCACTGCTCTTGGGGGGATACGCAAATTCACCGTCCAGAACCAGCGAGTCGGGGTTCTTCTGGAAGAAGAACGGCGCCTCACGATCGGGGTCGTGGCCCATCTCGACGGCATGGGCGGCGTAGTTACGGCCAACGCAGTAGATCCGATGGACCGGAAACAGCCGATCGCTTCCCCGGACGGCAAGGGTTGAGATCTCGGGTGGGGGGACTGCGTAGCTCACGGCTCCTGGGGATGGTGGTCGATCCACCCTAGGACGACGGACCACGCGCCACGGGCTGTGCCACTAGAACCCTGGTGAGCGCCGGGCAGTGAGTGCGCCCGCCAGCAGATCCATGTAATGCTCTCTGCTGACTTCAACGGCACCCATCGACGCTAGGTGCTGTGTTTGCCACTGCACATCGAACAAGGAGTAGTCAAGCTTCTTCAGGTGCTCGACCAGGCCTACCAGAGCTACCTTGGAGGCGTTGGAAACCCGATGGAACATCGACTCGCCGGCAAACAGTCCGCCGATCGAAACTCCGTAAAGGCCCCCCGCCAGTCGGCCATCACCATCCCAAACCTCAACGCTGTGCGCCCAGCCCAGGCTGTGGAGTCGGCCGTAGGCGGCCGCTACCTCGTCGGTAATCCATCGACGGTCGCGAGACGGGTCGGCGCAGCCTGCCACCACCGCTTCGAAGTCATCGTCGAAGGTGACGTCGAAACGCGCCAGCGACCTGTGCAGGGACCGGGAAACGTGCAGGCCTCCCAGTGGAATGATCGCCCTGGGATCCGGCGACCACCAGGCCATCACCTCATCGGGCCCAACGGGAGTTGGGAAGATCCCGGCCCGGTAGGCAGCCAGCAGGGTGCCCGGCTCCAGATCGGCCCCAATGCCTACGATCCCGTCCTCATCGGCCGAGGCGACCGCCGGAAAAACCCAGGCCGTGGCGGATGGCTCAGTCGGAGTAGACACCCTATCGGTCTAGATCCCGCCCGAGAACGTGTCGCACTGGTTGGGATCGCCTGAGTCGAACCCCCGGTTGAACCACTTGACCCTCTGCTCCGAGGTCCCGTGGGTAAAGGTGTGCGGGTTCACGTAACCCTGGGTGGTCTGTTGGATTCGATCGTCGCCGACCGCCGCCGCCGCCGTAAGCGCCTCTTCGACGTCGCCGGGCTCCAGGTCGGCCGCGGCGCTGTGCGCCCATACTCCGGCCAGGCAGTCGGCTTGCAATTCCTGACGTACCGAGAGGGCGTTGCGATCCTCCTCACCGGCCGACCCCTGCAGATCCTGGACCTCGCCCATGATCCCCAGCTCGTTCTGGACGTGATGGGCGTACTCATGAGCCACCACGTATGCCTGGGCAAAATCGCCGGCCGCCCCGAAGCGCTGGTGCAGAGTATTGAAGAAGTCGAGATCCAGATACACGTTGCTGTCCAGGCTGCAGTAGTGGGGGCCGATGGCTGCTGTCGCCCCGCCGCAAGCCGAGTCGGTTGAGTCGGTGAAGAGCACGAAAGTGGCAGGGTTGTAGGTCCGGTCGACCGATGCGAATACGGCCGTCCAGGTTTCCTGGATGTCGAAGTCGAGAAATGTCATGAAATCGACAAGCTCGGCGTCCGGGTCCGGAGCAGACGAGAGGTCCCCGCCGGCCGGTGCCTGCGGTGCCGATAACTGGCCAAAGACGTCCTCCACGTTGAAGCCACCGCCACCCCCACCGAAGAACAATGCCGCCAACAGAGCAATGATGCCCATGCCTCCCACGGCTGCTCCGCCGACGGCTGCGCCCCCGCGCCGCCTGCGGTCCTCGACATGTGTCGGCCCCTCAACCTTGCGCCAACGCAATTAGCTACCTCCTCGGGCGAACTCCGGCCGCACGGCCACTCCTGCGGAGCGCCGGGCCCCTTTACACTTCTGACATGAGCAACAAGCACTACGGCATGTCCGTACACACCAGTTTGTCCCTTGACGAGGCCGAGGACCAAATCCGGGCCGCCCTCGGCGACGAAGGATTCGGCATCCTGACCGAGATCGACGTCGCAGCCACCCTGCAAGCCAGGCTCGGCGTGCAGCGCCGTCCCTACAAGATCCTCGGCGCCTGCAACCCTGCGCTGGCCCAACAAGCACTGGAAGCCGACGAGTCGATCGGGCTCCTTCTCCCCTGCAATGTGGTGGTTTACGAGGATGAGGACGGAACCGTGATCTCGGCCATTGAACCGCTGATGATGGCAGAGCTATCGCCGGCGGTGAAGGAGGTCGCCGACACCGCCCATGACTCCCTGGAACGGGCCCTCCAACAGATCCCGGTCGACTGACTGTGGAAGCGACCATCGACCGGGCGCTCGGTCAACTGACTGCAACCAAGGACGAATGGGCGCGGCTGCCGGTCATCCGCAAGTTGCGTTACCTCGATGCAATGCGAAAGGTCATCGGGGCCAGGGCAGGAGAGTGGGTTGGACACTCGCTGGACGGTAAGCGCATCCCGGCCGGTTCGCCGCTGGCTGGAGAGGAGTGGATCTCGGGCCCGTACGTCGTGCTGGTCGCCATCAACGCCCTCGAAAAGACCCTGCAGGCCGTCGCCGAGGGCAGCGACGTCATGGCCGGCACGACCATCCGCACCAGATCAGAGGGCCAGGTGGTGGTCGAGGTCTACCCCGGTGACATCTTCGACAAGCTGCTCCTGAACGGATACCGGGCCGAGGTCTGGATGCAGGACGGTGTGACCCCGGCCAACTTACGCGACCACATCGCCTCCTTTTACAAGAAGCCAGACCCGGACGGCCGGGTAGGACTGATTCTGGGAGCGGGCAACATCTCCTCGATCCCGCTGCTGGACATCCTCACCAAGATGTTCATCGAGGGGCAAGTCGCAATCGTCAAGATGAACCCGATCAACGATTACCTCGGTCCTTTGTTCGAAGACATCTGCGACGCACTCATCGACGACGGGTTTCTCCGGTTCGTGTATGGCGGCGGCGATGTCGGCGAGCATCTGACCAAACACGACCTGGTCGACACCCTCCATATCACGGGTGGCGCAGGCACCTACAACCGCATCGTCTTCGGCCCGGGCGAAGCCGGCGCCGACCGACGGGCCCGCAATGAGCCGATCATCTCCAAGCCGTTCACCAGCGAACTGGGCGGTGTCGGGCCGACCTTCGTAGTACCGGGACCATGGACCGATGCCGACCTTGCATTTCAAGCCGAGCATCTGGCCACGCAGAAGTTCCACAACGCCGGCTTCAACTGCATCGCCTCCCAGGTGCTGGTCCTTCCGGCCGGGTGGACAGGCAGTGACCGACTGGTCGATGAACTGCGGCGCACCATTCGCAGTATCCCCAATCGGGAGGCCTACTACCCGGGCGCAAGTGATCGACAGCAAGCGGCGGTCGCCAAGCATCCGCACGCCGAGATCCTGGACGCAGGGCCGGTGCCGCGCACTCTCATCACCGACCTCGACGCCACCGGCAAGGACGAGTACGCCTTTACCACCGAGTTCTTCGGTGGCGTGTACGCCACCACCAAGCTGGGCAGCCAGCATCCCGCTGAGTTCGTCAGAGCGGCGGTTGACTTCGCCAACGAGAAACTGGAGGGCACGCTCGGCGCCCAATTCTTGATCCACCCCAAGACCATCGAACAGCTCGGCCCGGTCTTGGACGAGGCCATTGCCGACCTCGAATACGGCAACGTCGGCATCAACTCCTGGACCGGAGCGGGCTACCTGCTGCCGACCGCCACCTGGGGTGCCTACCCGGGCCACACCCACGACGACATCGGCAGCGGCATTGGAGTGGTTCACAACGCCTACATGTTCGATTGGCCCGAGAAGACCGTCGTGTATGCCCCATTTCATCCGTTCCCGCGCGCACTGTGGAACGGCCGATTCCACCTGTCACCGAAGCCGCCGTGGTTCGTCACTCACCGCCGGGCCGACAAGGCCGGTGAGAGGCTCACTCGCTTCGCCGCCCAGCCGGGCTGGCGGCACCTGCCCGGCATCTTTGCGGCGGCCCTGCGCCACTAGCGAACGCTCTAGAGCAGGTCGGCGGTCATCACAACGTCGGCAAACTCGTCTTGGAGATTGGTGGCGGTGACCCTGGCCAACTCATCGGCCGTAACGATTCCACCGCCGTGAGCGGGAAGGTCGAACGTACAGGTGGCATCGAGCACGAACAGCGTCCGGTAACCGAGGTTGCCTGCCATACGGGCGGTCGTCTCGCAGCACATGTTGGTCTGAATGCCGGCAACGGCCACCCCGGTAATGCCCCGCTCCGACAGCCAGCGATGCAGGTCTGGTTCCCCATAGAACGCCGAGTTGACATGCTTGGTGACCAGCAGGTCCGGCTCTCCGCTCACCTCCGGCTTCAGGGCGTTGCCGGGTTGGTTAGGACGCAAGGGTGAACCTTCGCTCACCGAGTCGTGCCGGACGAAGACGACCGGCCGGCCCGCCGACCGCCAGGCTTCGATGAGAGAAGCGACGTTGATTTCGCAGTCCGGATTGTTGCGGTCGCCCCAAACCGGGTCATCGAACCCCACCTGCACGTCGACAACCACAAGAGCGGTGGTCGAGAGGTCGCGATCCATGCGAGGCACGGTAGTCGGGATGCAGGTCGATCATTGCCGACTCGCACGATAGTTCTCGGGAATAAACGAAACTATTAGACAGTTGGCGAGATATATGATACCCTTCGAAATATATCGAACAGCTTGATTCTCGTCTAGCGAAAGAGCCACCGCCATGACCACAACCGACCCGAGAGTCCGGGACTTCACAGAAGCCACCCCCCGCCCGATCCGCATCGAGATCGACCCCTCCCCCGCCTACGAGCTGTTGTTCGAGCTCTTCGCTCTGGACAACCCGCGGGATTCATCACAATACGCGGCCGGCCAGGAGTGGCTCGATGAGGTACGCGGCCGGCTCCCGGCTGAGTTCATGACCGACCTCGAGAGCCTCCATACCGGCGGTGAGATGTGGCTCGTCTTGCTGGGACTTGTCTACGACACGCCCGCCCCCAAGACGGTGGAGGCCTTCCTCGATCACCTCAAGTCGATGGATCCGGACGCCTTTCGGGCCCATCTGATCGCCAAGGCCTGGTTCACCAAGGAGAGCGAGGTCCCCGAGGAGGTCATCGCGGCGGCCGCCGCCGGCGACGACGAGGCCTATGCCGTCATCTGCGATGCTGCGGATGCCTGCTCTTGCGGACCGGGCTGGGCCAACTTGCTTGCGCTTCCTGCCAACGAGGTCAAGAGCACGGTCATCGATCTCCTCGAACGCTACGCAGACAAAGCCTTCGACGGTGAGGTCTCCAAGCTGCTCGACCGCGATGCCAGGGCCAAGCGGGCGCTGGCCGGCTCGCTGACCCCGGTGGAGATGATCGAGCGGGCTACCAACGGCATCACCTTCGCCAACACCGATGGCGTGGAAGCTGTGGTTCTTGCCCCTTCGCTGGTGATCCGACCGTTTGTCGTCATCACCGACCACGGCCCCCTCCGCATCTTCGGATACCCGGTCGCAGAAGAGTTCCTCACCGCCGATGACGACGCCCCGCCTTCGTGGCTGGTCGACTTCTACAAAGCAGTTGGTGATGAGAAGCGACTCCGGATCTTGACGGTTCTGGCCCAGGGTGACGCCACCCTTGGAGACCTGGTGGAGCGGCTCGAGCTTTCCAAGTCCACAGTCCACCACCACGTCCGGCTGCTCCGATCCGCCGGGCTCATCAGAGTCACCATTGGTGACGAGCACGTCTTCAGCCTCCGGCCGGGGGCACTCCCCCAGGCCGGACCACTACTGGAGACGTACTTGAAAGAGCACACAACTACAGAAACGGAGTGAGCCATGCTCATCGAATCACAAAGCGCCAAGAGTCTCGATCAAGAGCACCAACGCCAGCTGCGCAGCCGCTCACTTCAACGCGAAGCCGGCGAGAGTCATGCGGTACGACTAGCCGTCGCCAACACCCTGATGGCGTGGGCACGCCGGTTGGCTCCCGAGATACCGGACACCAGGGTCCTGCGGACCAGGGCCGCCCCTAATTGAGGCCCGGATCGATCGGGAATGACGCCAACAAAGAAGTGACGCCCGGTTGACGCTTGAGGACTTCGGTCCACAGCGTCCCGGGCGCCGCCGCGAAGACATCGGCCGCCAGGGCCTCGGAAACGATCCAGCCGCCCTCCTCCAACTCGGCCTCCAGCTGCCCGGGCCCCCAGCCGGCATACCCGGCGTAGATTCTGACCGGGGCAGAGAGCTCCCCGGGCGGCGCCGACAGATCGACCACACCGACACCGGCGACCGGCGAGCCGTCAACCCCGTCTGCCAGGCCGACAGCGGCCTGCGGTTGGACCGGCCCGCCCACGAACACAACCTGAGGATCGGCCAGCAGTCCGGCCCACTCGGGTAGTTCACCGTCAAGGCCGCTGGTGCTTGGCTGGTTGATGATCACTCCAACCGCCCCCTCCTCGTTGTGCTCGAGGATCAGAACAACCGAGCGGAAGAAATTCGGATCGAGGAGGTGGGGCGAGGCCACCAACAAGCTGCCGGCCAGGGAGTCCATGCCCATATTGTGGCGCGCTCTCTGCAGCTAGCCTGCGCGCCATGAACACAGATCTGATTCGCTCCCAGTTTCCGGCCCTGGCCCGCACCCAGAACGGTCGGCTGGTCGCCTATCTGGACGGTCCCGGGGGAACCCAGGTACCCGAGGCGGTAATCGACGCCATCTCTTCAGCCTTGCGGGTCGGCATCAGCAACCTTGGCAGCCCATTTGCCCCTTCCGAACTGAGCGAGTCGATCCTGGCGGGCGCCCGGTCGGCGATGGCCGATCTGTACAACGCCGCTTCTCCGGACGAAATCGTCTTTGGCCAGAACATGACCAGCCTCACCTTCGCCGTCAGCCGGGCGCTGACCGTCAGCTGGGAACCGGGCGATGAGATCGTGCTTACCAGGATGGACCACGACGCAAACGTGTCTCCCTGGCTGCGGGCAGCCGCTGAGCACGGAGTCACCGTCCGGTGGGTGGACTTCGACGACTACCTCCTCGAACCCGACTCCTTCATACCGCTGCTGGGACCGCGCACCCGTCTGGTTGCGGTGACAGCCGCCTCCAATGCCATTGGCACCGTCACCGATGTCGCGGCAATCTCGCGAAGGGTTCGACAGAGCGATGCCGTCCTCTATGTCGATGCCGTCCACGCCACCCCCCACCGCCTCATCGATGTTCAGGCATGGGATGTCGACTTCCTGGTGGCGTCGTCATACAAATTCTACGGTCCCCACATCGGCATCCTGTACGGCGCACACAACCTGCTCGAGTCCGCCCCCGCCTTCAAGGTGCGCCCCGCGCCCGAGCAGGGTCCAGACCGGTGGGAAACCGGCACTCAGAGCTTCGAGGCGATCGCCGGCGTCACTGCCGCCGTCCAATATCTCGCCTCCCTGGGAACCGGAGAAACTCGGCGCGAACGCCTGGCCGCCGCCTACCAGGCCATCGGGGATCACGAGGCTCGCCTCTCAGAGCGCTTCCTGGCGGGCCTCGCCGAACTACATCACGTTCGGCTGTTCGGGCTGGTCGACGGCGACCGGACCCCCACCTTCTCTGTGTCGGTGGATGGGATGGCCATCGATGAGGTAGCGGCGGCGTTGGCCGAGCGGGGCGTCTACGTCACGCATGGCACCTACTACGCGGTCGAGGTGATGAAGAGCCTCGGCCAGGAGGGCCTGGTCCGGATCGGGTTCACTCACTACAACACGCGCGATGAGGTGGACCGGGTGCTCGCTGCCCTCGACGAGCTCGGCTAGGCGGAGGGGTTAGAACCGCCGGAAAGCGGCCTGACTGACGCCGAAGATCGTGGCGCCGGTCACGTATTGGGCCACCAGCCAGCCACCAGTATGGCCGCCAAGCGAGCACAGTCCGGCACCCACCAGAAGCACGCCCCCGCCGACAGCCGAGGCCAGTAAACCCCACCGCTGCAGGACCGCGAACCCGCCCAGGGTGGCAAGTATCGATAGGTCGAACGCCAGCCCGATCACGATTGCGGTTGTTCCGGGGTCACCCGAGGGGGCCGGGGCCAGGCTGAAGACCACATACAGCGAGACCGCCCACAGCACGCCCACGGCCAGCACCAGGCGAAGAGGGATGGAGTCGGCAAGACGGGCAAGGAATGCCGGGCCGGTCAGAACGGCTGCGGGAGCCTCAGAAGGCGTCTCTCGGGTGCTCAACATCTCAGGCCTTTCGGTCGGCGTCCGGCAGTGTACCCGGCGGCGGCGAATGTGGGCTGTCGCCGCCTGCAGCCGGAGCGATGGGGAGCTGAGACCTCGGCTCTATTCGGCCAGGGCTACAGCCCGGGCAATCTGGAGGTTGAGGTTGGCAGCGGCCCACGGGCGGCGGCCGAGCCCGCAAGAGGCAGCCACGTCAATCTGGCGATCCAGGTTGTGCTCGATCTGGTCGCGAACCAGCACCAGGTCCTTGATCAGGCTCTTCTCGTGGATGAACCCGGCAATGAACGGAACCTCCCCCGGTATCGCCAGATACTCCAGCGGCGCGTAATAGTCCGGGTCCATCGTCGGCGGCTCGGCGCCGTGAGCCAACGGGACGTGCAGAAACTCGAGTGTCCTCCTGGCCGGCCACTCGGCCATCATCGCGTTGGCGAAGGTGACCAACGGCCAGGTATCGACCGGGGCGCCCATCGACTCGTTGTTGAGATCTCCCAGGCAGAGGTGTAGCCCAATGCGGGAACCCGGGCTCGCCGCCTCCACCAGCCGCAATGCTTCCCTTGCCATCCGCTTGGCAGCTGCCGCCCGGGCCGGGCCGGGGAGCTTGGTGAGCATGATCAGCTCGATAGGCACCTCCAACTGAAAAACCACCCGGCCGGAAGCCATTGTTTGGATCGTTGCCATCTCCCGGATGGTGGCGTCCCGGAACGGGGCCAGATGCCGCATGGCCGCGGGCAAGTTGAAGCCGAAGGCGATGGCGGCCAGATCGAAATGGCCGGGGATGCCGACCTGAAACGTGCGGTCCCGGGACACCGGATGCTCCTGAAACACCGGCCAGGATTTCTCGAATTCGGCAACGTAGTCAAGGTCGACGGTTCGGAACCGGTGACCCTTGCGAACCCGGAAGACTGGCGTGTCGGTGTACCCGGACCAGGCACCGTCCCTGACCAGCTCCAGATCCGCGTGAGAGCGCATTCCTTCGACCAGGCGGTTGACCCAGTCCGAGCGGAGACCGGTCTCACCGTCTGGCAAGCACGGGCCCAGGGTGTTCCCCAGCACTTCGCCGGCCCAGCTGAGGGCGTCTTTCGTACTCTGTGCCGGGAGGCTTCCGACCAGGTGGACCGACCGAGAATTCATCGGGGAAGTATGTTGCCGCATTGCCGCGTCGGCAAACCGCAGCCCGACTCGTCAACCAATTCCCAGCAGCCGTTCCAGCAAGGTGGTGCGAAAGCTGGGTCGAAACGCCGGGATGTGCCCGGAGCCTGCCATCGCCCACAGCTCCACCGAGAAGTGGTCGACACAGTCCCGCCACGCCGTGATCGAGGTTTCTTCACCGTCCGCCAGCAGATCGAAGTCGTACTGCCCCTCTTCGGTGGCAGCTTCACTGCAACCGGCGATCTCCCGCCAGCGCGCCACGGTGTCCTCGGCCCCCAGGATGCGGCCACCGAGAAACACGCCGCCCTCGTACGGAACCGTGGCGTCGTCTGTCCCCTGAATCATGATCACGGGAACCGGTTCGTCGCACCCTGCGCCGAGACCGAAGATCCCGCCGGCGATGGCAGCAATTCCTGCCACCCGGGCCGGGATGTCACAGGCAAGCTTGTGCGCCATATAACCGCCGTTTGAGTGCCCGACCACGTAGACCTGTGCCGGATCAACGTTGAAGCCAGCTATGGCCTCAACGATGAGGCCTTCCAGGTAGGCCACGTCGTCGACCGGGCGGGTGGAGCCGGTCACGTTCCAGAACCGATTGCCGGTTGGATCTTTGGTTCCGTCAGGAGTCAGGGTGAGATACCCCAACTCGTCACCGCGGGCGCTGAGCCCCAGGTAGACGTCCTGTAGTTCGCCGCCGGCTCCGTAGCCATGCAACAGAAGAACCAGCGGCCAGGCCGGATCGGAGGCTTCCCACTCCGGCGGTATGACCAGGCGGGCCGGGCGCTCCCCTCCCAACCACTCGACTCTCGCCTCCCGTGGCTCCAGCGCCGTTGTCGACGTGGTGGTAGGCGAACCGGTCGAGTCGGGAGAGGAGTCGGGGCCGGTTGTCTCGATTCCTTCCCCACCGCTGCAAGCCGCCGACAACAGCACCAGAGCCGCCAGAATCGGCTTCACTCCTCCAGCCACGTCCGGAAAAAATCCACTGCCTGGCGACGGAGGCGGCCGGCCTGGACATCGAGGTCACCGGCAAACGCAACCGGATCCAGGCCTGCTTCTTCCAGTTCCTCAGGACCTGCCATCGCCACCCAACCGCGGAACATCCCGGGGGTCACCTCGGGGTGGAATTGGACTCCGAGAGCCGATCCATACCGGAAGGCGTGGGGATAGTCGTCGGTGTGGGCCAGCAACTCGGCCTCGGGCGGCAGATCGAACGTATCGTGATGCCATGAGACCACCGGCCCGTCGATGGCCGATAGGACGGGGTCAATCCGGCCTGCCTCGGTTCGCTGGATTGTCAGCATCCCCGCCTCGGTGTCCTTGGCCCGAAACGCCCGGCCGCCGATGACGTCGGCGACCAACTGCGCCCCCAGGCACACACCCAGCACCGATGTTCCAGTCTCGAGCTGCAGCTTGATGAAGTCTTTCTCCGCCATCAGCCACGGGTAGGCGTCCACCTCGTAGGCACCCATGTGGCCGCCGAGCAGGATGACCTTGTCCCACTCCCCCGGCGGCATCGGATCGCCCCGGCTGGGATCGATCACCCGGTAATTGGCATCAACCGCAGTCAGGGCGTCCTCGAGCCAGCCCCGGGTTATCTCCTTGCCATGGGAGACAACCAGCACCCTCATCGATAATCCTCGATCGGCGGACAGGCACACATGATGTTGCGGTCGCCATACTTGTGGTCGATTCGACCCACCGGCGGCCAGTACTTGCTCTCGCGCAGGGTGGCGACCGGATAGGCCGCTTGCTCCCTCGTATATGGCCGGGACCAGTCGGCGGCGGCCAGCTGATAGGCGGTGTGAGGGGCGTGACGCAGAGGGCTGTCCTCAACGGCGATCGTCCCGGCCGCGATCTCATTTATCTCGGCCCGGATCGTCAGCATGGCATCACAGAAGCGATCCAGCTCTGCCAATGATTCCGATTCGGTTGGTTCGATCATCAGAGTGCCGGCCACCGGAAAGGACATCGTCGGGGCGTGGAAGCCGTAATCCATCAAACGCTTGGCTACATCGTCTGCGGTCACGTGGGTGTCCTTCGTGATGGGCCGCAGGTCCAGGATGCACTCGTGCGCCACCAGGTCGCCCGCTCCTGTGTAGAGAATCGGGTAATCCGGGGCCAGCCGATGGGCAACGTAATTGGCGTTCAGGATCGCCACCTCGGTGGCGGCCCGCAGGCCCTCGGCGCTCATCAGCGCAATGAACATCCAGGAGATGGGCAAGACCCCCGGTGAGCCCCACGGAGCAGCCGACACTGCTCCGGCCCCGGTGGCCGGACCGGCTTCGGGCGCCAGCGGGTGATTGGGGATGAAGGGAGCCAGATGGCTCTTCACTCCAATCGGGCCGACCCCGGGACCCCCTCCCCCGTGCGGGATGCAGAAAGTCTTGTGGAGGTTGAGATGGGAGACGTCGGCTCCGAAATCGCCCGGCTTGGCAACACCCACCATCGCGTTGAGATTGGCACCGTCCAGATAGACCTGCCCACCGTGCTCGTGCACGATCCGGCACACGTCGGTGATCTCCGCCTCAAACACGCCGTGGGTTGAGGGGTAGGTGACCATGAGTGCAGCCAGTGAGTTGTGGTGCTCAGCAGCCTTGGCTGCCAGATCTTCCACATCGATGTTGCCGTTCTCGGCGGTGGCGACCACGACTACCCGGAGGCCTGCCATCGCGGCACTGGCCGGGTTGGTCCCGTGGGCAGAGGCGGGGATGAGACAGACGTCACGGTTCTCCTCGCCCCGGCTGGCGTGGTAGGCGCGAATGGCCAGCAGGCCCGCATACTCCCCCTGGGATCCGGCGTTTGGCTGCAGCGAAACTGCGTCATATCCCGTGATCTCTACCAGCCACGATTCCAGGTCCGAGAACAGTTCCAGATAGCCGGCTGCCTGGCTGAGGGGAGCAAACGGGTGCAGTCTCCCGAACTCGGGCCAGGTCACCGGCATCATCTCGGCGGTGGCATTGAGCTTCATGGTGCAAGAGCCGAGAGGGATCATTGAGCGATCCAGAGCCACGTCCTTGTCGGCCAGACGACGCAGGTAGCGAAGCATCTCGGTTTCGCTGTGATACCGGTGGAACACCGGATGGGTTAGAAACTCGCTGGTTCGCTGCAATTGGGTGGGAATCGTCGACTCGATGCTTGCATCCAGCCCCTTCACCGAGGCTTCGACTCCGAACGCCCGCCAGAGAGCCTCAACGTTGTTTGCCGTCGTGGTCTCGTCCACCGCGATCGCCACCGTGCCGGAGTCAACGCGACGGAGGTTGATTCCCTCGTCCAGGGCGGCCGCCACTACTTCGTCGGCCCGGCCCGGCACCGACACGGTCAGCGTGTCGAAGTAGGCAGCCGTCGCAACCACCGTCTCCCCCGATTCCAATCCGGTGGCGAGTATCCCGGCCAGACGGTGGACCCGTTCCGCGATCGTCGTGAGGCCGTCCGGCCCGTGGTAGGAGGCATACAGGCCCGCCATAACCGCCAGCAGGACCTGGGCGGTGCAGATGTTCGAGGTCGCCTTCTGGCGGCGAATGTGTTGCTCCCGGGTCTGTAGAGCCAACCGGTAAGCGGTGTGACCGTCTTCGTCGACGGTGACCCCGACCAGGCGGCCCGGCAGGGCTCTGGTGAATTCATCCCGCGTGGCCATGAATCCGGCGTGGGGGCCGCCAAAGCCGAGAGGGACCCCGAATCGCTGGCTGGAGCCGATGACGACATCGGCCCCCCACTCCCCTGGCGGGGTGAGGATGGTGAGCGCCAGCAGGTCCGAGGCCACCGAAACCAGGGCGCCTGCAGCCTTGAGAGCCGCAGTGACCTCCGCCAGGTCCCGCACCATCCCACTCGAACCGGGATAGTGCAGGAGGGCGCCGAAGACCGGCTGACCGGCGGCGTCCTCCGCCGGGCCCACCCGCAACTCGATCCCGAGCGGCTCGGCTCTGGTTTCCAGAACGGCCAACGTCTGGGGATGGCAGTCCTCGTCGACATAGAAAATATCGGAGTCCGACCCGGTGACCCGGTGACACATAGCCATCGCCTCGGCGGCGGCGGTGCCTTCATCGAGCAGCGAAGCATTGGCGATGTCCATCCCGGTGAGATCGCTCACCATGGTCTGGAAGTTGAGGAGGGCTTCCAGTCGGCCCTGGGAGATTTCAGGCTGATAGGGGGTGTAGGCCGTATACCAGGCCGGGTTCTCGAGCACGTTCCGCTGAATAACGGGTGGCGTGATGGTGTCGTAGTAGCCCATGCCGATCATCGACGTGACGACCTCATTCCGTTCGGCGATCTCACGCAGCCGGGCCAGCGCCTCGATCTCGGTCAGTTCGGCCGGCAGGTCGAGCGGTCCGTCCCAGCGGATCGTCTTGGGCACCGCTTTGTCGAGCAGATCTGCCAGCGAGTCGATGCCAAGCTCATCCAGCATGGCGCGCTGCTGATCAGGCCCTGGCCCCAGGTGTCGCCTGACGAAATCTGCCCGCTGTTCGAGATCATTCAGGGAACGGCGCATGTCTTCCTCTCCTTGGACGCGTGTCGGCTCGTCGACCGCTCCCCCTCTGTCGTCCAACCTGAGAGAATCACCGGCCGAAACCGGCTTACACCTTCGGTGAGGCCTGACGGCCTGCTTTCCAGATATGCCTGGCCCGCGCGGTCCTGGTGCCTGAGAGGTTCCGGGGGATTGCTCCTTCGGCGCCCGGTGACCCGGGTCTCTCCCGCATGGGGTAATCAGCCAGCACGGTCGGCGGTCCGACAGTGCCGTGGCAATCGTAGTCCAAACGCGTAGCCTGTCACCGAATGGTTGATTGGAATTTCGAACTGAACGTCAGTAACGACGCAGCAGCCCTGGTGCGGCGCAAGGGCGGCACCGTCGCGCTGGACTTCATCCCGCCCATCAGTTGAGGGGGGAACCCCGAGGTGTCGGTCGACACCCACCTGAAAGGCAAACGGATCACCAACCGTTACCGGCGGTATTCAGAGAGCGGCGCCCAGGTCCTGGTTGCCCACTCGTTGATGGGCTGGGCCTACGGAGTTCAACTGGAGACCCGCCGCGGTCTCTTCGGCAAACGGATCAGGGCAAAAGTCGATCACAAACATCGGCCGACCTGAACACACTGAGAGACATCAGTTGATGCCAACAACAAGTGATCGACGGGCGTTGGGGCTGGGGCCCCGACGCCACCGCGATGAGCCGTAGGCGAAGAGCCAGAAACAGGTCGATCACAAACATCGGCCGACCTGAACACACTGAGAGACATCAGTTGATGCCAACAACAAGTGATCGACGGGCGTTGGGGCTGGGAGCTGTCAGCTGCTTTACGGCTCGATGAAGATGCACTCGCCGGGGCATTCCTCGGCGGATTCGATCACGGTGTCTTCCATGCCATCCGGCACGCGGGCAAGGCCACTGGCGCCATCGGGTCCGTGCCCCTCGCCCTCTGCTCCATCGAAAACGGTTGTGGTTCCGAAGTTCTTCGATTCTTCCTTGACTATCCAGAGGCCGTCGTCGCGACCTTGGAAGACGTCGGGAGCAATCTCCTCGCAGAGGCCATCACCGGTGCAGAGATCCTGATCGATCCATACCTTCATCAATAATTCCTTTCCGAGCCGACATCTTAGGCAATCGGCATCGGCAATCCCGAAGGTTTCCTCCCGGCTGAGCTCAGTCGGCGAGAGCCAGGCGTATGCGGCGGAACCCCTTGCCCTTGGATTCCACCTTGACTATCTGAACGCTTCCCACTTCGTCGGTCCTGTGCACGTGGGTGCCACCATCGGCTTGCCTATCGAGCCCGACGATGTCGATCACCCTCACCTGGCGCAGACCGGCCGGCAGCAGGCTCACCTTGGTACGGATGAGGCTCGCGTCGGCGTCTGCCTCCTCGCGTGGAAGGAAGGCGACCTGTACTTCCAGCGCCGCCGCCAGATGCGCATTGAGCTCCTCCTCCATCGGGAACTTGTGGGCGGCATCCCAGTCCGGAAGGTCGAAATCCAACCGGCCTTCGCCCGGGGTCATGTTGCCCCCGGTGACCGGACTCTGAAATCGCCCCCACACCACTCCGCAAAGGGCGTGCATGGCGGTGTGGGTCCGCATCAGCAGGTAGCGGTGATCCCAGTCGATTTCTCCCCGCACCAGAGTACCGGCGGCCGGCAATCCGTCCTCCAGCCAGTGCCACACACCGCTGGAGTCGGCGGTGACACGTACCACGTTGAGACGATCGTCCCCCGCCCAGAGAGCACCCAGGTCGTGCGGTTGGCCGCCACCCCCCGGATAGAAAACAGTGCGATCGAGCAGTACCCGGCCATCCTCCCGATCGACTTCCCGAATGGCGGCGTCCATCTCCCTCGCATAGGCGTCAATGCTGTAGATCTTCTCGGACATGCCGCCACAGTAGTGGTGGGCAAACGGGAGCAATGCAGAAGAGTAGGTTGTCCGTGTGGAGGTGCGCACCGCTCATCGCCGGGATCTCGCCGAGATCGGACGCCTCGCTCACGAGGTGTGGTGGGAGGCGTACGCGGGCCTGGTGACCACCGAGACCATCAACCGTGCTCTCGACGCCAACTACAGCCCTGCGGTATTGGCAGAGCGTTTGCTCAAGCACTACTGCTTCATGGCCGTCCGAGAAAGCGAAACGGTGGGTTTCGCCGAGGGTGTCCCGTCCGATGACAGGATCGTCCTCGAGACTCTCTATTGCCGTGAGGGCGGCGACCTGGATGTTGGCAAGCACCTCATCGACCGCATGCACGACCTGGCCCCCGACCTCCCTATGTGTTCGGATGTCATCCTCGGACATCTGGCGGCCGAATCCTTCTTCGAGTCGATGGGTTTCGCTCCGGGCGAAGTGATCGAAGAGCAACTCGAAGGCGAAGACGTCGTGCGCCGGCGCTGGTGGCTGCCGGTTGGATCGCCTCAGTAGCCTGAGTTCATGTCCGGCTTCGTCGAGTACCCGAAGGCTCTACTCCACGATCATCTCGACGGCGGCCTGCGAGTCGACACGGTTATCGACCTGGCCGAAGCAGCGGGACATGACTTGCCGGCGACCGACTCCAAGGGATTGGCTGCCTGGTTTCATCAGGGCCGCTCAGGATCGCTGGAGGCCTACCTCACAGCCTTCGCTCACACCACCGCCGTAATGCAAACAGGGCCCGCTCTCGAGCGGGTGGCTTACGAGGCCGTGACCGACCTGGCCGCCGATGGCGTCCGCTACGCCGAGTTGCGCTTCGCCCCCAGTCTCCATACGGCCGGCGGGCTCGAGCCCACCGAGGTAGTGGCGGCAGTAGCGGCCGGCGTTCAGGCCGGCGAGACGGAAAGCGGCTGCATTGCCCGTCTGATCATCGACGCCATGCGCCCCATGTCCGACTCCGACGACGTCGCCAAGCTGGCAGTGGCCAGCCGACACCTGGGCGTTGTGGGCTTCGACCTGGCCGGTCCGGAGGCGGGATACCCAAACGCCGGCTTTCGGGCCGCTTGCCAGCATGCGGTGGCTGCCAACCTGGCGGTCACGGTCCATGCCGGCGAAGGGGACGGAACCGGCCAGATTTCCCAGGCCTTGCATGCCTGCGGCGCTCAGCGAATCGGGCACGGGGTCCGCATCATCGAAGACACCACCGTTTCCAACGGCGAAATCGTCGCTCTGGGTCCGCTGGCCGCCCACGTACGGGACATGCGGGTAACATTGGAGGTCAGCGTTACCTCCAATCTCCACACCGCCATCTACCCAACCGCGGCCTCCCATCCGATCGGTCTGCTCCACCGTGCCGGATTCGCCGTCACTGTCAACACCGACAACCGACTGATGTCGGAAATCTCACTCTCGGACGAATTCGCGCTGCTGGCCGACCACCACGGGTTCGGCGTTGAGGACTTCCACTCGGTTACCGCTCAGGCGCTGCGGGCCGGCTTCGGCGAATGGCCGCTCCGGCACCGGCTACTGGAAGAGGTCGACGACGCCTATCGAGGGCTGGGAAGCAGCCTCTGACCCGTCCGATCAGCCGAGCTTGGAGTCCAACCAGTCAGCGATGTCGGTCACCACTTCGGGGCCCTCCGGCTCGTTGTGGAGCTCGTGGCGGAGGTTTGGGTACAGCTTGCGCTCGACCGCGGGCAATTCTCCCAGGCCGTGTGAGGAATGGGCAGGAATGATCTCATCGCTTCCCCCCGCCACCACAAAGGTCGGGATCCGCAGCGAATCCATTCGCTCACCTACCCGCTGCTGAGCAGTTAGCGCCTCGGCGCCAAAGCGGGCCGTGGCCTTCGTCTCTACCAGCGGGTCTCCAAAGTAAGCATCGCCGACGGCCGGATCACGCGATAGCTGATGGCCTTCCAGGTCGAGGGGTAGCGATGCTTTTGGCATGACTTTGGACAGGATCGGAGCGAGAACTTGCTTCCACCTGGCGATTGTGGCCTCAATGGCCGGAGCCGACAGCACCAGCAACTCGGGAAGCACCTCCGACCTGGTCAGGCAGTAGTCCAGTGAGACGAGGCCCCCGATCGAGTGTCCGTAAATGACGGTCGGGGCCTTGATCTCGAATGCCAGCGCAGAGAGCCGATCTTCTACGTCATCGAGGTAATCATCCCAGCTATCGACGTGAATGCGATCACCACCGGACTCGCCGTGGCCCCGCTGGTCAAAGGCGTGCACCGCGAAACCGCGCCCGATGAGCTGCTCGGCCACATGCTGGTAGCGGCCTGAGTGCTCGGCCAGACCGTGCACGATCAGGATCCCTGCCTTGGGCGGGCCCGACGGCAACCACTCTCTGGTGGCGAGCTCGACCCCGGTCCTTGATGTCTCCCGTTTGATGTCGCTCATATGACTCCTTGATGCCCGGCGTACCAGGCCGCCCCCACCACGCCGGCACGGTTTTCGAGATCCGCGGCAATGATACGCACGGAGGTTTTCAGAAACGGAAAGAAGCTCTTGGCTCGCCGACTGACGCCGCCTCCGATAATGAAAGCGTCAGGGCTGAACAAGAACTCGAGGTGCTGAAGATATTCACTGACACGGACCGCCCAGTCCTTCCAGGACAGGCCCTCCTCCTCACGGGCCCTGGCGCTCGCCCAGTGCTCGGCGTCGTCGCCCCGTAGCTGAAGATGCCCCAACTCGGTGTTGGGCAGCAGCTCGCCCTCGACGAAGACCGCGCTGCCTATACCGGTGCCGAACGTGAGCAGGATCACCACGCCGTCGGCGTACTCGCTGGCGCTGCCATAGTGGAGCTCGGCCAGTCCGGCCGCGTCGGCATCGTTGAGGACCCACACCGGACGTTCCAACGCAGCGGAGAAGCGGGCGACGGCGTCCTCCCCCATCCAAGACTTGTCGATGTTGGCGGCTGAGTGAACGATGCCATGCCGGACGATGGAAGGGATCGCCACGCCTACCCCCCTATCCCAGTCGAAGTGGTCTGTGAGCCGGCGGGTGACGGTAGCGACTGCCTTGGGTGTGGCCGGCTGTGGCGTGGCGATCCGGTGTCGCTCGGTGATCAACTCGCCCTTGCTCAAGTCGACGATGCCACCCTTGATGCCTGAGCCCCCCACATCAATTCCGAGTACACGCTTGGAGGCTTTCTTCTTGGCCATCAGTCCTTTTTGATGAATGGGGCCGACGTCAACGAGACCTTCTCCCACTCGCCGCGGATTTCGATCTCCAGCGGCGGGTCCGGCTCACCCTCGGCCTGGGAGTACCGGTGAAACACGGGTGACGGCGACAGGTAGCCGAGGCCTATTCCCTTGCCGAGGATGGGGCTGAAGTTGCCACTGGTGACCGTTCCGACGCTCCCGCCGGCCCGCAGCCGGTACCCGGTGCGGGGGATCCGACGACTCTGCATGACGAAGGCCACCTGGCTCTTTTCCACCCCCTGCCGGAACTGGCGCCTGAGCGCCTTCTTGCCGACGAATTCGTGGTCCCAATCAACCACCCAGGCCAGGTCGGCCTCCAGCGGCGAGGTCTCTTCGTCCAGATCCTGACCCCACAGTGGGTACCCCATCTCCAGGCGGAGCAAGTCGCGCGAGCCGAGACCGGCCGGAGTGCCTCCGGCCTCAAGCAACGCCCTCATCAGACCTTCGGCTTGGCCGTTTGGCACCATCAGCTCTCCGCCCGGCTCACCGGTATACCCCGTTCCCGCAGCCGGGAAGGACACACCGGCGTGGTCAACGGTCCCCATCCGAAAGCGGCGGGGCCGCCAGCCGGTCACTTCCTCGAGAAGCTCAGGAGCGGCCGGGCCTTGCACAGCCAGCAGCGCGGTTTCTTCGCGGTTGGGGGTGATCGACACAGACCCGGGGGCGGCCTCGCGAAGGACGTCGGCCACATCGTCGATGTTGACACCGTTCGGCATCACGATCAGATCGTCGTCGCCGATCCACCAGATGATGATGTCGTCCACCACCCCGGCCCTGCGATTCAGCAACATCGTGTACTGAGCCCGGCCCGGCTCGATGGAGGTGATGTCGTTACAGAAGAGACGGCCGATCAGGTCGGTGGCCCCGGAGCCGGTGACTCTGACCCGCCCCAGGTGGGAAACATCGAAGACACCGACCGCCTGGCGTACCGCCTGGTGCTCGGCCAGCACGCCTTCGTATTGGACGGGCATAGACCAACCGCCGAAGTCGACGAACCTGGCGCCCAGTTCCCGGTGGAGTGAGTCGAGCGGTGAAACCGGCATAAGAGCGGTCAGCCTACCCCGCGCCGCTCCCCGAGATCTTTTACCTGGGGCGGACCCGGCAGTCGACTGGGGGCGGGCAGATCACCGCTGGCCTCTTCCAGCCCGTACTTAAGCAGCAGGTGCAAATAGTCCCGTTGGTAGAAGACTTTGCATCGGATCTCCGAGTGGACTTCGCGCAGCTTGCGAACCTTGCGGTTCTTCTTGGTGACCAGACGCTGGTTCATCGTGGTGATCTCGATGTACATGTCCTCTTCGGGAAGATAGAAGTCCGGTGTGAAGTACTTCACGGGCTCTCCGGCCTCATCAAACTCGACGGGAAAGGAGGTCGGCTCGTAGTCCCATCCGATTCCGTAGAAATCGAGCAGCCGCGCGAACTGACGTTCACTGTGGTGGGCGAAATCTTCTCTTTCGGAGGGAGGTACGGCTTCCGAATCTCGGTTCGTGCTCAGGTGGCCTCCGCAGTCCTGACCGGCGGGGTGCCCGCCTCTGCTTCCTCTTCTAACTCGGGGAAGAGTTCGTGAAGCTGGCCTTCCAGCTCGTCCTGGACGGGTCCGACGGCGATGCCGAAGACACCCTGGCCGCGACGAAAGACGTCGACGACTTCGGAGGGATTGTGGGCGGCGTAGATCGTGTTGCCGTCCGAGAGCAGCGTCACGTCGGCCAGGGGGCTCTCGGTCTGCATCTGCTGGGCAAGGATGTCAATGGCCTGGCGGATCTTCTTCAGGCTCATACCGGCATCGAGGAGTCGCTTGACGACCTTCAGCTGAACGATGTCGGTGAAGGAGTAGCGGCGCTGCGAGCCAGAGCCCTGGGCCGACTGGATGGACGGTGTTATGAGGTCGGTTCGCGCCCAATAGTCGAGTTGCCGGTAGGTGATGTCCACCAACTTGCACACCTGGGGCGCCCGATATCCATCCTGGGACATTTCCCTCCTCCTTCGTCGAGTAGCTTACACGTCCGTAATTCCAAACGTGAAATCTACCCGGGGGGCGGATAGTTGTCAACAGGTCCTGTGGATAAGTCGGAAAGGAGGCGCTCGGTCAGCCCGAATCCACCAGCTGCCGCATCCTCGTGAGCTGGTCATCGGTGCCGATCGCAACCACCCGGGCACCGACAACGAAGACCAGATCGGGGTCCGGATTCACGATCAATCCCCCACCCGGTTCCTCAACGGCAAAGACCATCGCTCCGGCCCGCCCCCGGATCTGGGACTCGCGCAGGCTGACGCCGGCCAGCGGAGAGTTCTCGTCGACCAGGAATTCCTCGACCTTGAACTCCACAGTGCGGCCCGCGTGCACCAGGTCGACGAAATCGGCCAGCTCGCGGTGCAGCACCAGCGAAGCCAACCGGTGCCCCCCGACCTTGGGCGGCGCCACAACCCGGTCGGCGCCGGCCATCACCAGCTTCTCCTCGGCCTCGCCTTCGTTGGCGCGGGCGGTGATCAGCAGATCGGGGTTGACGGTGCGCGAGGACAGCACGATCACGAGGTTGTCCGAATCCTGGGCGACCGACGCCACCAGGCCGGCCGCTCTGGTAACCCCGGCCTGCTGCAGAGTGTCGTTGCGGGTTGCGTCACCCTCGACGACCAGGGCTCCCGCCGCGGTCGCCGCCTCTACCCTGTCGGGGTTGACATCAATGACGACTACCGCTTTCTCGTCGTCGGTGATGTGCTGCCAGGCGTTGCGCCCCACCCGTCCGAATCCACAAACTATGTAGTGGCCGCGCAAGCTCTCGATTTCTCGGTTCAAGGCCTTCTTCCGTCTCTTTGGTTGATTGGCGATGATCAGTTCTACGGCTGCAGTCGCAGTGTAGAAAACCAAACCGACACCCAGGACTACCAGCACCACACTGAGCAGGCGACCGGCGTTCCCCAATTCGATCACCTCGGCAAATCCGACGGTAGAGATGGTGATCACCGTCATGTAGAACGCGTCGAAAACGTCGGCGGACTCGATGATGACGTAGCCCAGGGTGCCGAAGGCGGTCAACACCAGTAACAGAACTCCCGAAACTGTGAGGCGCTGCTCAGCGGTCATGAGCCGCCGGTGAAGTCCTCAGGCTGAACGGTGTCGAGGAACTCGCGAAACCGCTCAACTTCGGCTTCCTCATCGTCGTCGTCTTTGATCTCGACACCTGCCTCCTCCAGCACCTCAGGTGAGGCATAGAGGCTGGCTTCGGTGCGGGCAGCCAGAGCAATGGCATCGGAAGGGCGGGATGACACGACCACTTCGCCTTCGTTGACCAGCAAGACGAGGTCGGCGTAGTAGATGCCGTCGCGCAGATCGTTGACGACTACCCGCTCGATGGTTGCTCCCAGACCGACGGTCACGTCACGGAGCAGGTCGTGGGTCAATGGCCGCTGCGGCTCAACCCCTTCCAGAGCGAAGGCAATGGCAGTGGCCTCGGTGGCCCCGATCCAGATGGGCAGGTAGCGGACGCCGTCGGCCTCGCGCAGCAGCACGATCGGCTGGTTGGTGGGGAGTTCGATCCGAACTCCAACCAATTCCATCGGAATTCCATAGCTCACGAGGCAACCCTATCACTGGTCAGGATGGCCCTCTGAAGGACCCCGGGGTCGGTAGTGAATTCGGCGAAATCGAGGACCGCCCATAACGAAGGCAGGTTGCGGTAGAGCCCTGCATAGTCGAGGCCGTACCCGAGCAGGAACTCCTCACCGACCTCAAAGCCACGGTATTCCAGGGGCACGCTCACGATTCGCCTCGGAGCCTTGTCAATGAGGGTCACGGTGCGCAGCGAGGCCACCTGCCTGGTCTCGAACAACTCTCTCAGGAAGGAGAGAGTCAGCCCGGTATCCACCAGGTCCTCGACCAGCAACACATGGCGGCCATGCAGCGAGATACTGGTGTCCATGGCAATGCGGACCCGCCCCCCTTCGCCGAACCGGCTGACGGCCAGGAACTCGACCTCATGATTGACCTCCAGGCTCCGGACCAGGTCGGCTAGAAACAGCAGAGCAGCATTGAGCACCCCGACGACCACCGGGGTCTTGCCCTCGTAGTCGGCCGAGATCTCGACCCCCAGTTGGGCGACCCGGGCGGAGACGTCGGCGGCGGACACCACCTCGGTGACGACGTGGTCTATTCCCATGGGGCGACCTGCCGCTTCCACATCCCGCGGAGATGGATCAGCCGGGCAACCACATCCGCCGGGAGCTCCGCCCTCAGCTGGCGGGCTTGCTGGCGATCTTCCATAAGTGGCACCAGCCTACGCTCGGCGCTCCCGAAGACGGCGAAGCCGCGCTCCAGCAAAGCCGCGGCATCGGCATTGGCGTTGTCCGAGCCCATCACCACCGCGTAAACTCGCCGGCCGTCGCGTTCGGCCGCGGCCACCAGTACGTCCCCCGATCGGGTGGTCCACCCGGTCTTCACCCCGATGGCGCCATCGAAGTCGTCCAGCAACTCATTGGTCGATTCCCAGCGGGTCGTTTGTCCTCTGCCGTCGACTAGCACAGCCTGCTCCTGGGCGGCCAGCGACGCCAGCTCGGGGTGCGCCATCACCGCCCGGGCCAGCACCACCATGTCCCGCGGGGTTGTGTACTGCCTGGCGGCATCGAGGCCGTGGGGATCGACGTAGGCGGTGTTGGCCAACCCGAGCTCGGCGGCCCGACTGTTCATCATTCGCACAAAGGTGGAGACATCTCCGCCCACGTGCTCGGCGAGGGCCACGGCGGCGTCGTTGGCCGACACCACCATCAGGGCTTCGAGCAGCTCCCCCACCGTCCAGCTGTCGCCGTGGCGGAGCCGGATCTGTTTGTGTCCGGTGGCCTCGGCCCGTCCACTGATGGCGACCTGGTCGGAGAGCGTGCTGTTCTCGATGACCACCAGGGCCGTCATGAGCTTCGTGGTGGATGCCATCGGCGCCCGCCGGTCCGGTCGGTAGGCGGCAATCTCGTAGTCGTAGGTGTCGTCATAGATCACCCACGACGGAGCGGAGATGGCGGCAGGAAGCGGGACGGGCGTTATCGCTGGGGGAAAGGCGAGCGCCAGGACGAGTAGAAGAACCAATTACTCCTCGAGGTACCCAGCCAGATTTGAGCGCAAGATGGCCTGCTGAAGGTCGCCGGTGGCCTGGGCGCAGTCAGCCAGCACCTCGGCCGCCCGCCGTCGCGTGTCGGGATTGCCGTGGCGCAGCAAGGGCACCGTCAGCTGATGCAGGAGCTCGCTCGATCGTTCGGCTCCCAGCCGCAGTGTTCTCAAGTGCCTGGCTTCCAGACCGTTGCGAAGCAACCGGGCTGCCGCCTGGGCGATGGTTAGATCGTCGCTGCCAAACACTTCATCGCCACCAGGCCCCGCCACCGGTTGGATAACGTGGTTCTCGATGAGAAGCTCGAGGTCGGCCGGCGCCAGCCCGGCCGCCCGGCTCAATTCATCCCGACTCATCTCGGTGGCAGAGGTAGCGAAATACGTATCCGGCGGGGGCCCGCTCGGGCCGTCCGGCGGCACCTCTCCCCGCTCCCAGGCGTTGAGCTTGGACTTGATCACCTTCAGCGGCAGGAAGTGGTCGCGCTGCTGCTGCAGGATGTAGCGGATGCGGCTGACGTCCTCAGAGGTGAACTCTCGGTAGCCCGACTTGCTGCGACGGGGCTTGACCATGCCTTTGGTCTCCAGGAATCGCACCTTGGAAACCGTGATCTCTGGAAACTCTCCCCGGAGATTGTTGATTACCTCGCCGATCGTTCTGATTCGCGAATCAGCCATCGCCGTGCACCAGGATCAAGTGATACTTCCCGATGATGATTTCGTCGCCCGGCGCCAACCCTGCCTCATCCAGCCTCTCTCCGTTCACGTAGATCCCGTTGGTGGAACCGGTGTCTCTGATGGCGGGCGTTCCCTCCCCCACGGTGAGCTCGGCGTGGCGGCGAGAAACCGTCACGTCGTCGAGGAAGATGTCCTGGTCGGGCCCCCGGCCGATGCCGGTGATTCCCGGTTCGAGCAGCCAGGTCAAGCCTGCCCGCGGGCCCCGATCGACGACGAGGGCATAGCCGGGGACACCATCGACATCTGCCGGTCGGGTAACCGCTGGTTCGTGATCCTGATCAACCGGCACGAAGGTGACGGTCGGGTGTTGCTCCTCAACCGGGCCGGGCTGTTCTGGCTCCATAGTGCCCATCGTAGTTTGTGCCGGCGACGTAAACGGGCACCTGGCGGGTCACAAGGCAGGAAACGTGCGTTACTCGGTCAGAGCCCGGTAGGCGGCGGCGTCGATGAGGGCGCTGCGGTCGGCGCCATCATCCGGTTGCATGATGAAAAACCAACCCGCCCCATAAGGATCAGCGTTGACCAGGTCGGGGCTGTCGGCCAGGGCCTCGTTGGTGTCGGATATCGACCCGGCGATCGGCACGTAGATCTCAGACACCGATTTGGTGGACTCAACCTCGGCAGCCACGCCGCCGGCCTCGTAGCTGGTTCCTTTCTCGGGAAGATCCACGTATACAACGTCCCCCAGAGCATCCTGGGCGAAGTCGGTGATGCCTATCTTGAGCCTCCCATCCTCCAGTTCGGCAACCCACTCGTGTTCGGCCGTGTAGGCCAGATCTTCCGGCAAGTTCATTCTGTGCTCCCGTGGTTCGCTGCCGCCAATTTAGCCTTGAAATCCCGGCCGTAATCAATCAGTACCCAGTAGTAGAGCACCAGACCGACGGTTCCAACCGCGAAGCCCAGCGCCTCCAGCCATCCCCACTCCCATCCTTCGGCCCAGTAGAACCAGGTCACCGCGCTGTACACCAGGAACGTGGCCAGCTTCCCCAGGTAGCGCACGTCGATGCGACCCGCCCCCCGCAGGAACCCGACGATGGCAACGACACCGACCAACGACTCCCTGACGATGAGGGCGGCCGCGAACCAGGGCGCCAGCACACCTGCCACCCATCCGAATACCACGGCCACCCCCACCGCGATCCGATCGGCGAGTGGATCAAGCAGCTTGCCGAGTTCGGAGACCTGGTTGAGGCGACGGGCCAGGTAGCCGTCGACCCAATCGGTCCAGGCGATGACGAAGAAGACGGAGCCGGCGCCGGCCGGGTCGTCCTTGCCAAACAACAGCCACAGGAACACCGGAATCAGTCCGAGCCTGACTAGAGAAATGAGGTTGGGGATGGTGAACACGGTTTGAGCGTAGCCAGCACCGGTCGGCGATATTTCCCCTTGGCGCACGGGAATCGACGGGTAATCTCACCCCTGCAACCTTCCCCGGAGCATCCCCATGCGCGGCGACATCATTATCGTCGAGGACCACCACAGGGCCGTGGCCGCAACCATCGTCGAACGCATCGCCGCCACCGTCGCCGCCAAGCCGGGAAGGTTCACCATCACCGTGGCCGGCGAATCCGGCAGCGGCAAATCCGAGACCGCTCAGGCATTGAGCGATGCTCTTGCCGAAATGGAACTGACCAGTGTCATCTATCAGCAGGACGATTACTTCGTCCATCCGCCCCACACCAACGATCAGACCCGCCGTCGCGATATCGCCTGGGTGGGATCGGGCGAGGTGCGGCTAGATCTGCTGGACGCCCATCTTCAGGCAGCCCTCGACGGCGCCGATGAGGTCGAGAAACCGCTCGTCATCTACGAGGAGGACCGCATCGATAGCGAGGTCATGAGCCTGCGGAGCGCCAAAGTGGTTATTGCCGAGGGCACTTACACCAGCCTGCTTCAAAACGTCGACTTTCGCGTGTTCATAGCCCGCAATCGTCTCGACACGATGGAGCATCGCATGAAGCGGGGCCGCGAGGACTTTGATCCGTTCATCGAGGAAGTGCTCACTATCGAACATGACATCATCTCCCGCCACCGCAACCTGGCCGACGCGGTCATCACCCGCGAGTACGACGTCGAATTCCCCGAGGCCTGAAAATGGTGCCCGTTCAAGTTCCTCGCGTCTTCCGCGGATTTCATGATGCCTGGGAGCAGCGAGAAGCCGATTACCTCTCGGCCTACACATCGGGCGAAAGCTCATTTGTGCCAAATCTGCTGCCCGAGACCGCCATCGGATTGTCGGCCGACAGCGTTCTGGCCATCCTCAAAGGGCGGCTGGGTGACCGCGTCGATGCCGCCCTGGCCCGTGAGCACACCGACCCCGAGGTTCCGGCCGCCGATCTCCCCGCCGGGATCGCCTCACCGGTAGCGGACCGGCCCGACGGTCGCTGGCTGCAGACCACCAACATGGTGGGGATAAACGTCCGCACCGTCCAGACCTTCTGGAACGTCGTCAAGTACCTGTTGACGGTCCCGGCGGCATCCAACTCGGTCCACCTGCTGCCGATTTGGGAACCGGGTGTAGTGGACAGTCTGTATGGGATGGCCTCGTGGCGCTTGAACAGCGAGTTCTACGATGCCGACCTGGCCGGGGTAGTACCCCACCTCGACTCGGTGGATTCCCAGTTGCGGGCGGTGATCAACCTGATTCACGCCACCGGACGGACGGTGGGCATGGATGTGATACCTCACACCGACCGCTACTCCGAGATGTCGCTGGCCCAGCCCAATTTCTTCGAATGGCTGCAGCGGCAGGATGTCCGCATCGTCGATCACTCCGACCGCCTGCACGAGGAGGTCGAACGGGAGATCCTCCGCTGGCTGGATGAGGTGGGCCCGGCCACTCCCGGCCCGGCCCACCCCACCGAACCGGCCGAATTCTTTGGAGACGATTTCACCGAGGCCGACCGGCTCCGAGCCCTCTTCGGATCGCCCAGCGACCAGATCGGGCGTCATCGGCGCCGGGGCGATCTGGTGGCCCACCTATCTTCCTATGGCTACGAGCCGGTGCCGGCCACCATGGGAACGCCGTTCCGGGGCGTGGAAGTCGACACTCGCAACCAGGGTTTGGTCGTAGACGAGGACGGCAACACCTGGCGCGATTATGTGATCGCCCGACCCGAGGCCTTTTCCCGGGTCTTCAATCCGCTCTCCCGTTACAAGCTGTACGGCCGCAAGGACAACAACCATCACTGGGAGATCGACTTTGCCCGGCCCCGCCCCGAGGTGTTCGGCTATGTAGCCGGTCATTACGCCGACGTGCAGCGTCGTTTCGGATTCGACTTCATGCGGGGCGACATGTCCCACGTTCAGATGCGGCCTGACGGTGTGCCGGCCGTGCTCGATGAGTACTACGACATCCTTGGCTCGGTCAAGAACCAGATCAGGGATCACAATGGCGTGCCCTACTTCGGGTACTTCGCTGAGACCTTTCTGCCGCCGCGCGATGTCTTCGGCTTCGGAGAGGAACTCGACCACCTGGAAGCGGCCGACGCCGATGTCACGCAGGGCGACCTGCAATCCAACGTCGTTGGGAGTCCTGACTTCCTCGTTCAATTCCGACAGTACCTGGACATCGCTGCCACTAGGGCTTGCGTGCCGGCCTTCACAGTCATGACCCCGGATAAAGACGATCCGCGCTTCGATGAGATCTACCGGCGGGGCAACGTAGTGCGGACCTTCATCGGGCTCTTCCTCACCGACCTGCCCTCCTACGCGGCGCTCGGCCACGAGATCCGCGACGTCCATCTCACGCCGTGGCCCAACGAGCACTACACCAAGCTCTTCGTCTTTCACGACCACGGCGAGGAGAACGTGTACCCGTCCAAGGCCCGCCGCGGTCTTCGCTATTTGTGGGGAAAGAACGGGTCGCTGTTCGGAGCCATCACTCGCCTGCGGCTGTACGCCGACTCAATCTTCGCGAGCATCGCCGCCCGCCCGACCCGGTGGCTGCTCCCCCCCGATCCCCGGGCCTACCGATTTGAAATCGCCTGGACCCAGGCCGACGATCCCGACTACCTGTTCGTCGCCAATCTGAGCACAGAGGACGGCGT